>Ga0157359_1000515_pt1 | contig 14333 bp, 10 predicted proteins | sample AttcapACBM3_FD_111482 | JGI IMG/M metagenome (GOLD analysis project Ga0157359, IMG submission 111482) | Fungus gardens microbial communities from leaf cutter ant in Botucatu, State of São Paulo, Brazil - Atta capiguara ACBM3 | ecosystem: Host-associated > Fungi > Mycelium > Unclassified ...
CATGAGTATAACATGAGGCCAACATGTGTGATCCATGCTGTATGACGTTACTTTGTTCCAGAACCTTCTACTTCCTTCTCCCAAGTCTCATGATCAGTCTTGTGACTATGCCATCAATTTGTGACTGATGTGACAGCGTGACAGATCAACCCTAACCCTAGTTATTCTAAAAATAGAAAATCGAAAAATAAATCAAAAAGAAAATAAAAAATGAAAGGAAAAATAAAATAAATCAAGTCTACCTTCTTCGATCTTGACACATGACCACTGGATGAATGTGAGATGTGGTTCACACCTTGTTATCCAAGATCTGGAAAGACATCTTGGAAGTCTAGAACTAAGTAATTTTGTGTTATCTGAGAGTATAGAAGATGGATCAAAGTGATCTTTAGCTTTAGCATATATGCTGTGCCTTTATGAGTTATATATTTTAGATTGGGCATTTGGGACTTAGAGGGTAGAAAAACACTAGAAGGTGGCAAGATATGTCATTGCTAATACTAGAAGAAGGATGCTAGTTTTAGTTAATTTTCAGGATAACTACCACAGTATAAACTACCAGATTATATACTGGTTAGTATATCTAGAGTAGTTATTTGGAAATGTAACTGCTAAGCAAGTCACTCTGATTACTAGTAATCCTAAAATATCAAAAGAGGGAGATCCATGAAGTTATCTTGGACTAGTAAAGACATCTGAGATAAAATAGCAAGGTTTGATCTGTATCAAAAAAGGTTTGGGAGCACAAATAAGAGTAGATAATTGTCTGTAGGTTGTGACAAATAAGATCAGAACATAGGATGTGATAATAAAGAATATTGTTGGTGAGTTTCATTTTCTATTTTATTTATTATTTCTCTTTTTGGGCATATACTCACAAAAGTATATTTATACTGCATATGTTAGCAGAATGCCAATACTCACAGTGAAAAAACTATATAGTATTATACTCTCTACATTCCTAGATATAAAATATTTTGTAATAGATAGCTGTATTTCAGTTATTCATACTACTTTCATGAGACTAATGTCATCTGCCAAGTTCACCTATTTAGAAAATATATCTCTCTAGTAATACTGCCTTTTCAACATCCACTATACAAAGCCTGTCTTCTACAATGGCCACCTTTCTTACAACACATCTTTATAGTAGTGGTATAACCATTCAGATATTTCATCTTCCATAATAGGAATATTTCTATCTAACTTAGTCTTCCATGGCAGAGTCCTTCTACTTCTGTTAGTGTTTCACCTCCGAAATCCTGAGCATATCCTATACTATCTACTTGTATATAAGACTAGTAGTTACACTATAATTTGTTAGTCTGATAATTAATGAAGATAATTTTTATTGAACTTAATCTCTAGTGTTCAATAGCAACATACTAGTTAGTACTCACTCCCATCTTGAGCTTCTTCTCTTTATCTGAAGTTATGACCACACAATAGATAGATAGTGCAGCATATAAGCTAAAGCCAAGGTTATTTCACAAGTTCATACATCTCTGAGCTGATTCCACAGACTTTTACTTTTAATGTAAACCACATCTGACAGTATTATCAGACTCCTAAGTCTGCTGTTATTTCTGAGCAGTTTTATCTTTTAAAATTCTTTGTTACAGTCTTATCTGCAAAATAACTTTTTTATATTTCAAGTTCAATAGCTTTCTCTTGCTGTAACTCTTTTATCCATTTAGGGTTAACTCCAGTCTTACTGTTTGGGATATCCTTCAATACAATCTCATGTTTTAGTAACAACCTCTCTGGGATATATGCTTCACAATGTTCAAGATGCATTCATTAAAGAGGCTAATTATCTCTGAGATCTCCATTTTATACTATTTAACCTGCTAGGACAGTTTTGCCTATCTCTAGACTGAGTATTGTTTGTATGGACAATAATCCTAATTAGGAGGATGCTCCTGCTACTAATTATATTACTAATCTAACATCTAATAGACCTACTTCTTTTACTTATGGTCAAAACTCTATTGAAATAATAATACTAATAAGTAGTTAGCTAACATACTTGGTTAACTTGCAAACACTCTTAATAATAATGAGACCCCTAGTCCCAATACTAATTTAAAGAGAACTAAAGCTTATATATCTGACATCTTCAGCTGTACTGAGCTTAATAAGCTTAATAATTTCCTATTTTAATGTTATCTCTACTTCCATGCTAATCTTGTGCAATTCAATATAAATATTGCAAAAATCAATTTTGTAATGATCTATCTTACTGGGATTACCTAGGACTAGTTTGAGATGGGCCTTAACTAGGAAGACCAGAGTATCCTGCAAGACTGGCTCTCTGATTGGAACCTTTTTATTAATAAGCTACATTGATATTTTAGTCTTTTGAACTCTGTTAGTAAAGTGGCCAATATACTAGATAATCTCTAAATGAAGTCCAGTAACAAGACTTCTACTTATAATATAGATTTCATATACTATATCTCTCAACTAGATTAGGGGAATAGTGATCTGTACTATCACTATTACTAGAAACTCCCAAATTGGATCCAGAATTCTATTTCCACCCAGAAACAAGATAAACCTACCTTGTTCCAGAACATGTATGCTTTGGCAATGACTACTAATTATCATTACTAGGAACATGATCACAAACAGAACTGTGCCAGACAGGCAAAAAAGAAGGCTCTTAGGTCACACTTCTGGAAGCAAGGTAAAGCTTTTTCTGCTAGTAATACTGTAGTCTCTTAGAACAAGACAAACATATCTCTGGTGGCTTCATCTACCAAACTATCTTCTTCCAAAATATTTTTGTTCCCTACTTCTAAGAAACAATCTAATTCTCTATAGGTAGATCTTTTTTCCTAACTAGCCAGCAATAGCAAGTTGATTAGTAACAAGTGCAAAAAGTATCTTAAAAATAACCTGTGTTTTTATTGTAGTATAGAAGACTATAAATTGGACTCCTGTTCCAAAAAGCAGACTATAGTCATTCCCAAGAGCTACAGTGCTTCAGCAATTGCTTTTGAGAAACCTTCAGAAAAATAGAGAGCAATCTCCAAGACTTTACAAAGACTGAGAGCTACATTGAACTTCTTTGTACAGCAATGAGTTTCATTTAATTCAATACATCTGTACTTTCTAATCCTCATTCACTTTTTGTCTTTCTTATGTTGTGGCAACCACTAGTCACAAAGACCAATAATTACACAAGGTAGTAAATCTCTTAGTAGGATATTAAGTAGGGATCACAAAAGAACTCAACAAGGAGTCCCTGCTGTATTGTTACTCTATTTATACTATTACAGATGGTTTGTGCTACAACTATGCTTCTACTGTGCATTCTACCCTAAAGTCCATGTGTTATCCATGAGTGTACCATGTATATACCATGTGGTAGCAATACAGTTAACATGCTTCTTGATATTATTGTCTAGACTCTTTTAGGCCCTTCTAGACCACTCTAGGCTTTATAACATAATGTCATGTGACTTCCAGGTCATATACCTTCTCTCTCTTACCATAGACTAATAAAATAATGTTCTTCCACTAATATATAAAGAAATATTTTCCCACACTTCTTCATCTCATAATATCTTACTTTTTCCTTGATTTTTAGTTAGGATCACCTTAATAAAATTCCATTTTGAGCTCTCATTAACTTTGTGTCTACTCATTGCTATATAAACCTGAAATTTGTAGATACTTATTATCGGAAGACATCTACAATTTTTTTAGTTACTTTATGCTTATTTGATGGTTTATGAATAGTATTATCTCCAAAATTGCTAACTTGCTCATAATTTTCTTCACTGATAATTATATGAATATAGACTTCTATGTCACTCTGCTTAATTCTTCTTACTCTTTGATCCTTAGATATAACTGGCTTGTCTGATACAATCTACTGATTGATTGGATAAATGGGTTGATAAACTTCTATCCATCTTTGCAGGAAAATCTTACTCCCTCTTGTATTGTAGCCAATATACTATTGATATTTCTATCATTTCCTAACACTACTCTACAATCATCAGATTTCACAGTTTCTATACCTACATCTAAGACCTCTGTGTCTATCTCTAAGCAACCTAACATCACTATTATTGATGCTATGGCATTCTTATATGTATCAAAACTTTCAGGCTTTAGTAACTTTGAACTCTGTTTTTGCTTTTCAGATATTTAGGCTAACTCCACAAAACTTGTAGAGGCTCCTGATCTTTTCAATGTTCCTTCTAAGTATTATAAATTCACTGACATTTTTAGCAAAACCAAAGCTAAAGTCCTTGCTCCTCATTATTCTTATAATTTTCAAATCAATCTAAAAGAAGATGCTCAATCTCTAGTTAGCCTTATATACTCTCTTTTGGTATCTGAACAAGAGGCTCTTAAGAAATTCATTGAGGAAAATCTCAATATAGGTTTTATCTAATCAACCTTCTTTTTGCATAGTACACTAGTCTTATTTATTAAGAAAAAAGATAGGTCAATATGCCTTTGTATTAACTTTCATGATCTTAACTATATCTCCAAAAAGGATCACTATCTACTCTCATTTCTAATCTACTGAACTCATCTCACAAAGCTCAGGTTTATTCAAAAATAAATCTTTACCATGCTTACTACTTAGTTTGTATTGTTAACAGTAATGAATAGAAAACTTCTTTTAGGACACATTATGGATTATTCAAGTGGTTTACAATACTCTTTGGTCTTACAAATACTCCTATATATCACAAACTTCATTCAGCTTGTCAGTGAACCAATTTTTACAAACTAAGTTGTATTATAAAGCCCCAAATTGTTATGGGATGCTAAAACACTAATAATTTTTATTTTATTTTTCTGATTTTATATTGATTTTGTTTTCTTTTTCTTTTTCTTTTTCTTTTGGACAATGAAGAGGCACATGATACTGGAGTCACATGACAGATCACAGGATGTGATGTCATAGGCCTAGAACATAGTGGAAGGATCTGGAAGATAACATTAGGACACATGTATACAATATGGTGGCCTTGAGGTGAATATGAGATTGTAGCATAGACAATAGGACAGGCTTAATTATTGGTAGCATGGACCAGGCATGTTTTGTATAAATAGGACTCTAATTTAGCAGAGACTCCTTGTTGAGTTCTCTTGTGAACTACCCACAATATATCTACTCTGAGATTTACTCGCTTGTGCTATTATTTGTCATTGTGATAAGTGGTTGCCACAACACAAATGAGGGCTATCTACACATATGTGGGATGTACAAAAGCAGCAACAAACAACTGAGATATTAGGTCATCAGTAACTGTAAAATATTTGTTTGCTAATATCTCATGAATGACTGGACAGATTTGTACAGTCAAACTTGTGTTGGAAAGTGCTTATCAAACTGTTTCCAATGATATATGGTACATTATATAGCAATAAGTATTCATAGAGATACAAGCATATCAGTGTAGTAACATAATTAGTTATCTTTTAAAATTAGTCTGACAGCTCCCATCAGGTACAAGTTTTGATTATGTGATGGCAACAGCTTGTGCATGGACCATCACTCTTTTGTATATATACTTCTATATCTGAGCATTAGACCTCAGATTTAATAACATCAATTTACATCAATTATTCCTGTTGATACTACTCATTACCTATTATTATTATCTCCTTATACTGAACCTCTGAAACACCATTAAGTTCAAGTATCACAACCAGTGAGTAGCTCATTTGTGATACTATGACTTTCTAATAATTCATGAACAATATTTTCTCCAACCTTTTAGATATCTGTGTTATGATTTATCTAAGTGATATACTCTTGCACAAGTACTTTTTCCCTATAAATATGGAAACAAAAGTAATTAACAAACTGGAAGGAACTATATACTACTAAGAAAGTCATAGGATAGAAAACTATCTAGTATTATAGCAATTACTAGTCAAAACAACCAATAAACTACTAAGATAAACTTATTGACAAAGTATTTCTGTTAGGCATGGTTCATACTGGGGTAGAAGTCCACAGAATGGACTCAGAGATGAGCAGACTTGTGGAACAACCTTGGCTTCAGCTTATGTGCTGTACTGTCTATCTGCTATATGGTTACAACTTCAGATGATGGGAAGAAGTCTGAGATGGGAGTGAGTGCTGATTGGTATGTCACCATTGAATACCAGTGATTGAGTTCAATAAGAGATTATCTTTGTTGATTATCAGACTAGCGAATTACAGTGTAACTACTAGTCTTATATATAAACAGATAGTATAGGAGATGCTTAGAGTTTCAGTGGTAAAACCCCTATTACCCTGAGCAGAGGTTTCAGTGTCGAGATACTGACAGGAGTAACTCTGTCATGGAAGACCGAGTTGAATAGGAGTATCTCCACCATAGAAGACAGAATACCTGGATGGTTGCAGCACTACCATAAGACATGTTGCAAGAAAGGTGGCTACTGTGAAAGATGGGCTTGTATGTTTTGGGAGATAATTTCACCATGGGGATGTAGTTTCTGGACAGGTAGACTTGCATATGACAATCTCATGAGAATCACAAGAGAACTTGACAAGGAGTTCCTGATGTATTCCTATACTATTTATACAATATATAGATGATTCATACTAATAATGAATAGTCCTATTCTAAAGTATACATATTATCCATGAGTTCACCACACTGTTACCACAAGGCAAACATACTTTTGACATCCTTATTCTAGTTTTTTCTACTTTGTTTTAGATCTCTAACATTACATGTCTCTTCATTATTTAAAAGAAAAACAAAACAAAAATAAAAGGAAATCAAATCAAGAAAAATAGATAAAAGGAAAATAAAATAAAATTGTTAATATTCAAGTGCATCATAATAGTATTCTTTCTCAAGATTCTGCCTTTGGAGGAACTTGACTCCCCTTCTCTTTCTATCTTGCCCAACTTCTCTCTAACTTCTTTAAATATTTGTTCTTAAACTTCCCATCATTCCACCCAGACAAAATCTTTATCATATACTTCTTCATTAATTCACTTCTCCTAAACACCTCTGTTTCTGGATTCAATATTCTTTCCTTTCCCTTCTCTTTTCTGAACTGTACTCTTATTTCTTCTTTTCTAATCTTCTTCTCAAAATCCTCCACTAAATCCATCACATTTTCTAAATTCTCCAATCCCTCCCAAATATCTTCATCTGCTATATATCCCTTCTACCTGACAAAATACTCCTCACATCTCTTTTATTTAATATCTTTTTGACTTCATATTTATTTTCTCTATTTATCTTTACTGAAGAAGGTGGGATCTTCTTCTGTCTCTCTACCTGTTCCTGATACAATGCTCTTCTACTCACATTAACCACTGGGTGAATTTTCATTAATACCAGTAATTCCAACTTCACCATATTCTCTGATATTATTTTCTTTATTTTATATAGTCCTACAAACTTCTCTATCAACTTCTTCATCTTTTGATTCCTTATCTGCCACATCAAATCTATTATCTTTCTATGATTTTTTCAATACCACTTTTGCTTCTTCTTATTTCTTTTACAAACTCATCTGTCTTTGCATGTTTTTCCTTTTTCCTTATTTTAAAGCCTATCCTTAACTCTTATCCATAGTTGACTTTAAACAGTGATGACTTTGTTGCTGTATGATCTTGTTGTTGAAAGCAAACTCTGCAATTGCTAACTATTCTAACTGATTATTTTGCCTATAATTAATGTACATCCTTAGATACTGCTCTAGCTCTTGGTTTGTTCTCTCTATCTGTCCATCTGTCTGTGAATGAAAAGCTGTTGATAGTTTTGTTTCTATCTATCACAAAATAAACTACTCACTTTTTTATGATATCTGAACCTTGGATATACTCTCAGAGATTTAGGAGTTATTCTGAAGTTCAATAATGATGATAAAGGATAAAGATTGATAATAAATGATAATAATTGACGTTGTTAAGTCTAAGGTCTAATCTTTAGACACAAAGATATATATACAAAAGAGTGATGGTCTGTACACAAACTGTTTCCATCACATGATCAAAACTTGTACTTGATAGGAGCTGTCATCTGTCATAGCAGCTGTCAGGCTAATTTTAGAAGATAACTAATTATGTCACTATATTGATATGCTTGTATCTCTCTCAATACTTATTGCTATGTAATATAACATATATCATTGAAAACTGTTTGATGAGCATTTTTCAACACAAGTTTGATTGTACAAATCTGTCCAGCTGTTCATGAGATATTAGCAGACAAAGATTTTACAGTTATTGATGACCTGATATCTTGGTTGTTGTTGTTGCTTTTGTACATCCTGCATATGTGCAGATAGCCCTCATCTAGGGCTTTCTAAAACAACTTAGTTTGTAAAAATTAGTCTACTGGTCATAGAGATACAAGCTGAATGAAGTTTGTAACATTATCACCAACATTTCATTTAACTCCTTCATCAATCCCACTGTAAACTGAGGCCTTCTATCCAATATTATACTCTCTGGTAATCTATACAACTTCTACACATAATTCCTAAATAACTTAGCTAAACCTTCTGCTGTTATTTTTCTGTTATCATAATAAAATATGACATTTTTCAAAATCTACCACAGATTACCAAAATTGAATCATAATCCCTTGATACCAGTAACTTTGTAAAAAAGTCCACTAATATATGCTGCCATAGTTTCTCTGGTATTGCATTCAGTCTTAATTTTCCCACTGGCATCTCTACCCTATTCTTGATACTCTGGTATTAATCACATCCCTCTATATATTACTTCACTTCCTTTGTAACTCCTGGCTACCAATAGTTTCTAGTGACTAATTCTACTGTCTTCTATTATTCTCTATGTTCTACTATTGGCATATCATAATGAAGCCAAATAATTTCTAACTTTAATTCTTTATCTCTTGGAACATACATCTTTCTTTCTTTTAACATTAACTCATCCTCAATCTACCACCTCATTTCTCAATACTTTGACCTTCACTTTCTTTATTTTTTCTACTGCTTTTACTATCTCATCACCTTTTACTTCTGGCTTCTTAATTTTTTCTATAATTTCTTCTTTAGGTTCCTCAATTAACAACTATTCTTTTTTCATCACTCTAATCTCTAACCACTCTTTTTTCAAAATTATCTGATTTTCATTATTTTTCTTTACTCTCTCTACCCAATTTGCTCTTCTACTCAAACTGTCTACTCACCCCATACTCTTGCCAGCTACATTTTTTAAAGTGAAATCAAATCTCAACAAATATAAGGCCTATCTAGCCTGTCTTTGATTCAACTTCTAAGCTTTTATAAAATACTCCAAGTTTTTATGATCTGTCCAAATTTCAAACTGATCCTTGACTCCTTCTAAAAAATACTTTCATGCTTCTAAACATCTAATAATTACTAACATCTCCTTATTGTGAATTTCATAGTTTTTTTGGCCTTGTTCAATGGTTTAAAAATATAAGCAACTAGCCTCCACTTTTTCATCTTCACATTTCATTGACAACACTTCTTCTGTAGCAAAATCTGATGCATCCATCTCTACTCTCATTTTTTTATCTAGGTCTGGTGTAATCAAGACTAACTCTCATGAATCTCTTCAATTCCTCAAATACTCTCTGCTGTCTTTCTTCCCAATTTCACTTTATATCTTTTCTTGTCATCTTATGAAGGAGTTTTGCTACTCTTGCAATATCTTTAACAAACTATCTATAATAGTTTGCCAACCCCAGGAACTTCTGCATATCTTTCATATTCTTCAGTCCTGGTCAATCTACCACTCCTTAAACCGTTTCTTTCTCCATTTTCACTTCATCTGGTTCTATCACCACTTCTAAAAACCCAATCTCTCTAATCTTCTATACATATTTTTCTGATTTTACATTCTCTGCTATTCTTTTCAATACTTCTTCTACAATTTCATTATGTTCTTCCTCTGTCTTTGTTCCTACCATTATATTATCAATAAACACTACCATATCTTTTGCTTCTATCATATCTCTAAGTAAATCATTTATCATTGCCTAAAAAGTTGCTGGTGAGTTTGTAAGTCCAAAAAACATTACTGTTGGCTCAAAGGTACTCTCTGGCATTGAAAATACTGCTTTTCACTTGTCTCCTTCCTTAATCCTGACATTGTTGTACTCCTACTCAAGAACCATCTTCATAAACACCTTTTTTTATATATGAGATCTAAGATCAGTGGCAATAGATAATTGTTTTTGATCATCCAACTGTTCAGATATCTGTAATTCTACACCATTCTCTTTTTCCTATTCTTCTTTAGCACAAAGAACACCAGTAACATTTGTGGTGATTTTAATGGCCTAATGTATCTCTTTCTCAACTGATCTTTCACAAATTTTTGCACTTCTTCTCTCTCTATTGTTGATAACAGGTATATCTTTCCCTTTTTTGATGCAAAACCTTTCCTGAGATCTATAGCATGATTCTATGTTTTCCTCATCATCATTCTTTCTGACTCCTTCTTCTTAAATACTTTCAAATATTTATGGAACCTTCTAGGAACCATTTCCTCCACTATTCTAATCTTTATCAAATCTTTTTCTTCTTTTTCCTCTTATTGATTCTCTTCTATTATTCTTGCTATTTTTATCTCTTTCTCTACCATCAGTTTTCTAAACTTTTCCTTCTTCTCTCTTTATTTCTTCTTTTTCTTTCTACTTTCACCATCTTGGCTTTATCTGTCTCATTCTCCAACTCTTTCCACACTCTTCTGGGCATCTTATTATCTGTACTTCTCCTGTTCTTCAATCAATCTCTGGATTATAGTGTGCTAGCTATGGTATTCCTAATATAATACCCTATTTTTGACCTCCTATTATATCATATCTATCAATGTTCTCTCCTGAAGTTCCTTGAAAAACAACTCTACTTCCACTGTATACTCTATTAATCCTTCATAATTAAAGGTACCATCTACATTCTTCACATAGATCAGCCTCTCCAATCTCTTCTTCTTAAATTCATTCTTCTTCACAAACTTCAAGTTCATCACCAACCCTGTTATACTATTGTTCAATAATACCTCCACTACAATTCCTTTTTTGTTATCTTCTTGCTTCAATCCTATCTTCATTGTTATCTTTCTCAACAATTTTTTCTTCCTTTCTACCCTATTACCATTATTCTCTACTTCTGTTTTTCATACTTTCACTGACTTTTCCTTCTTTGCTCTTTCTTCTCTCAAAATTGTTTTTTTATCTTTTTTTATCTTCTTTTCACTACATTTTCCTATATTCATTATTTTATCTTTCAATACTTCAAATTTGTTTAAGGATCTCTGTGTTGGTCCCTTCTCTTGTATATTCTCCACATTTCTACAATTACAAATTATGTATCCAAAACCTCCACAAATCAAACATTTTCTTTCCATCATTGCTCTTTCTCTTTTTCTTTCCCATATCTTCTTCTGTCTCCATTTCCTTTGCTTTTCCTCTTTCCACCTTTCCTTGTTTTCTCCCCTTCTTTATTCTCTCTTTTGTTGTTGCCTCCTTTTTTTCTAGTTCTCTACTACTTGTAACTCCAATATTCAACAACATCATATTATTCTCCATTATCTGCTTTAACAATCTAGTTCCTTCCTCTTTCCCTACATATTTGATCAATTCCTTGATGTTCACCTAACTAATATTCACAATACTCAAGTTAACACTACTTGTTGCCCATGGCATCTAACAATGAAAAATAATATTTTCCAAAAAAACATTTCTTTCCAAAAATTCCTCTGTAAGTACTAGCTAGTATTCTTCTTACCTAATCTTACACTGTCTACTAACTACCTGTCTACTGCCTTACTAACTACTGCCTTAATAAACATTGGCTACTATCCTTAAGAAGGAAATCTCTAAGCTAAACACTCTTTAATGGATAATACTGTTGCTTTGCATAAACAGGTTACAAGAGAATCTGTAGCACAAGTCTTCTATATAAAATAACTATCTACCACATTTACAAAAAGTGTTATATCTAATATATACTAGTAAAATATAGTGTAGATGAATGGCTAGGCTTTTCCTACCTAACTAGTATACCCCTTAAGTCTAGGGCCTAGCTAAGCTGCTTCTTAGTTGAGGATGATATAGAGAGTAAAAGAAAAGGAAATCATATGATGCAGTGTCTTTATAGAATAGTCGAGTTTTACTGTTGTAACAACCACTAGTCAAAACAACCAATAAACTACTAAGATAAACTTATTAACAAAGTATCTTATAGGAATTATAAGAGAACTTAACATAGAGTCTCTGATGCATTCCTATACTATTTATACAATATATAGATGATTCATACTAATAATAAATAGTCCTATTCTAAAGTATACATATTATCCATAAGTTCACCACACTGTTACCACAAGACAAACATGCTTCTGACATCATTATTCTAGTTTTTTCTACTTTGTTTCAGATCTCTAACATCACATCATATGACCATGGTTATATATCTCTTTATCATTCAAAAAGAAAACAAAATTAAACAAAATTAAACAAAATAAAAATAAAAATAAATTGTTAATGTTCAAACACATTATAATATCTAGACAAGTTCTAAATTCTGATCTTTAATACCAACTATACTGACTCTCATACTATAGTAATCAAGTTTAGGAGAGGCCTTTAGACCACAATTCAGAACTAAATAGCTACTTTTCTAGTAGGATAATCTGAAGACACTGATTCAACTGTATAGTTTAAAGCTGCAAGATGTATTAATCAAGCTTGGCAGGTAAACAAGACCTTTCAGTCAAACTACCAGATAACCTTAATAATACTTTTACACATCTGTGCCTTTTATCTGTCAGGCACAGTTCACACTAGAAGATAAAAGTATATAGGGTTGATGCTACAATTTCAAGATCTTAGAGTGAATCAAGAAAAGAAACCTTGTATAGAGTTTACATAAGAGAACTTGATAAAGAACTTTGTACAAGACTGTCTACCTTATATACTACTAGTTCATGGTCTGTGCTCTACTACTTTAGCCTACCCTAAATGACCATATATTTGCTTTAAGGTTAATATATGTTAATCATGCTATATAACATTATTGTTCTAGAATCTTCCACTCAGTTCTCTGGTGATTATATAACTTGTGACTATGATATGTGACCATGATATCACATCAGTTCCTGACCTTTAGTTCTTAAGAAAAATAAAAATAAAAATAAAATAAAAAAATACTAGAAAAAACTTGGGTCCAAGGTTCACAATTCTGACAGTTGGCTCAGGAATGCATAAAGTATATAAACTCCATGCAATAAGTGTGAACTTGTCAGAATGACCTTGGCTTCAGCTTATATATTATACTGTCTGTTTGCCATATAATTATAACTTCAGATAAGTAGATGAAGTTCAAGATAGAAGTGAGTGTTAATTTGGTGTGTTGTTATGAAATACCAGAGATGTCAAGATTATAAGAAGTAGACTTAATTCTTTATTATCTTCTTTTCTTATTTTCATTTTCATTTTGATTTACTTTCATATTTTTATTTTTAGAACTCTGGGATTAGGGTTAGAAGTGATTGGTCACACTGTCATATCAGTCATATCTGATAGTGTGGTCACAACATTGATCACAGGACTGGAGAGAAGGGAGTAGAAGGTTCTGGAACAAAATGATGTCATATAACATAGACACCACATGTTGGCCTCATGCTTTACACATGGTCATTTAGGGTAGGATACACAGTAGCTAGCATGGACCATCTGTAGAAGTATATAGGCTTTTAAGTTATAACAAGAGATTAAGTTCAATAAAATTTATCTTTGTTGATTATCAGACTAGTGAATTATAATATAACTACTAGTCTTATATACAAGTCAGATATATTGGAGATGTTCAAGGTTTCAATGTACTGCTCCAAGTAGAGGTTTTAGTGGTAAGATACTAGTAGGGATTAGATAAGAGAACTTTGCCATAGAAGACCAAGTTCAATAGAAGTATTCCTATCATGGAAGACTGAATATCCAAGTTGTTGTATTACTGCCATGAAGATATATCTTTAGAATAGATAGACTTAACATATGATATTATCTCAGAGTTTACCTACTGCTCCCAATCTTCACCTATATTCTTTTCTAGTCTCTTGTTACAACTTAAGTCTCAAAGTATTAAGACAAAAGAAGAATCTTATATTAGAGTTAACACAAGAAAACTCAATAAAGTTCTAAGTATAATATTTCATGAACAGCTGGACAGACTCATACAATTGAACTTGCATTGGAAAGTGCTCATCAATTATTTTTGTTGATACTACTTGTTACCTATCATTATTATCTTCTTATACTGAACCTCTGAACCACTATTAAGTTTAAGTATCACAACCAGTGAGTAGCTCATTTTGTGATAGTCTA
>Ga0157359_1000518_pt1 | contig 14284 bp, 16 predicted proteins | sample AttcapACBM3_FD_111482 | JGI IMG/M metagenome (GOLD analysis project Ga0157359, IMG submission 111482) | Fungus gardens microbial communities from leaf cutter ant in Botucatu, State of São Paulo, Brazil - Atta capiguara ACBM3 | ecosystem: Host-associated > Fungi > Mycelium > Unclassified ...
GATCCACCGGCAGTGTTCCGGGCCAGGCAATCAGCTTACGTCGGGCATTCTGTTTGAGCTTATTCAGCAAATAATACTGATAGAAACGAGAGAAGCCCTGTTCCAGATGGTGACTGCAGGGTTCCAGCATCAGAGGGGCAGAGACCACGACCGCAGCATCCAACAGACAGTCGTCTCCCTGTTCCCCCGCCAGATATGCCAGCATGTTCCCGCCCAGGGAAACCCCAACGGCGGCTGTGGGAACATGGCCCCATTCATCGCGCAGCCATTGCAGGAAATAGCTGGCATCTTCTGTTTCACCTGAGTGATATGCCCGTGGCATGCGATTGGGTTCACCACTGCAACCACGAAAATGCATCACAACACCCAGCCAGCCTTGTGCTTTGATCGCCTGCAACAGACCATGAGCATAAGGGCTGCGGAAACTACCTTCCAGACCATGAAACAGGACGACACGCGGTTTATGGCGTGCCTGAGCGGGATTTTCGCTCCAGGCTAAATCAATAAAATCACTGTCCGGCAGTGTCAGGCGCTGCCAGTGTGGGCGCAGCGTGATCCGCTTACGCAGCAGGCGCGGCAGCAGTGTTTGTAAATGAGGGTTACGTGCTCCCGGAAGAGGACGAAACGCGTGATCATCAAGATGACGAAAAATCATGGGGTTAGTGCTTGTGGGATCCATAACTCGCTGTTAGCTTCATTGGGTCGTTTTATTTTATCCTGGGTGGGGAGCACCCGTTTATGGAACTGAGTCTTTTTCTGTCAATGTTAGGTTTTCTCTGGGTCGCCGCTGTCACGCCTGGCCCTAATAATATGTTACTCACCGCCTCCGGTGCCAACTTTGGTTTTCTGCGTTCCTTAATGCTGTTAATCGGCATTATGTTGGGAATGCAGATTATGCTGCTGCTGGTGGCCTTTGGTGTCGGTGGTTTGATTCTGTTGTATCCCTCTTTGCACCTGTTTATGAAGATTGCCGGTAGCATTTATTTGTTATGGCTGGCATGGAAAATCGGCAGCGCAGAGTACGAACAGTTAGAAACCGGCGATGGCCCAAAAACTCCGATGCCGTTCTGGCAGGGTGGGTTACTCCAGCTTATAAACCCCAAAGCCTGGTTGATGGCGCTGGGTGCGGTTGCCAGTTTCAGTCTGCCGGGTGACAAATATATGACCTCGGTGGTTGCCATTAGTATTGCACTGGCACTGGTCAACCTGGTGGCCGGCATTCTCTGGCTGGGCTTTGGTGCAATGATTGGCCGTATCCTACGTAGCCGTCGTGCCTGGACCATCTTTAATGTCAGCATGGGTTTACTGACGGCAGCCTGTGTGTTGCTGATCTGGCATTAATCTTCAACCATCAAATTACGGGAAAAGTTGTGCATATCGGAGCCTGGCTTCAGACGATACAATTTTGCTCTGCGGGCACCTGTCGCCACACTTTCCCCGGTTTCTTCAAACATCGCTGAAGCCTCAAAACGGCGGATCAAGCTTTTGCGTTGTACCGGACGAGCAAGAATGAGCTCGGTGACCTGTTGCAACTGCGTCAACGTAAATTCGGCAGGCAGGCAGTGTACCGGTAACAGGGAATAGAGCGTTTTCTGCCGCAGACGTATCAGCGCTTCGGTAATGATGTGCTGATGATCAAAAGCAATATCCGTGCGTTGTGCCATCCCCTCTATCGGTTGCCAGCAGGCATCACTGACATCGTCACTGACCGCTTTACAGGTTTCTGCGGCGATCAATGCGTACCAGGCGGTGGTCAGGCTCCAGCCCCGGGGATCGCGATCCGCGCCGGAAAAGGTAGCCAGTTGTTCCAGCCAGGCGGGATCAACACTGGTTTTTTCCCGTAGTTTACGCAGCGCAGTGTCTCGGGTGGTGGCATCCTGTTGCATATCCACAAACCCACCGGGTAATCCCCACCATCCTTTTTGTGGATGGTTCGCGCGTTTGACCAGCAATACACACAATTGTTCCTGCCATAAACTAAACAGGACACTGTCCACGGTGACAATAGGGCTGGCATAGCGTGAGGCATCGTACTGTGCCAGATATTCCTGTTCAGATAACATCATTCTTTCCTGCAAAAAGTGTCTGCCGGACACATTAGCAGTCGCTGACTGATGATTCAATGTTTCTCCTCATCGTTATATTTTTATTATCAATAAAATCATTTGGTTATTTTGTTTTTTCGTTCATGACGAAAATTTTCCCTTGTCAATTAATGTCTGTTGGACAATTATATTAGTGTCCTTGTGACAATAACTAATTGAGGAACTGGCGATGATGAAACTGCAAGTCACCCTGGATGGTCAGCATCTGGCACTGGAAAACGGGCGTTTCCCTGATGGCGCGGTGTGGATGCGTTTGTTATCACAACCTGTTTTACGCCCTGAAATTCTGAACCTGCGCGCTACTGCCATGCAGAATATGGATGATCTGATGTTGGTGGCACAAGTGCTGGATGCTGTACGTCAGCAATGTTTGCCACGTTATAGCGTGCTGGAACTGCCCTGGCTGCCGTATGCTCGTCAGGATCGCAACATGCAGCCGGGTGACAGCTTTGCGCTGAAAGTCTTTGCCCGTTTCCTCAATCAACTGGACTTCGACCGGGTCGTCGTACTGGACCCGCACAGCGATGTGGCTGCCGGTGTGGTGGAGCGGATGGTGACGATTCCACAACATCGTTGTGTGATTCACAGCCCATCACTGATGGAAGAATTACAGCAGGGCATGATGCTGGTGGCACCGGATGCCGGAGCACTGAAAAAGATCTACGCCGTTGCACAACAAACAGAGGTTCGCGATTTAGCCATTCTGGGAAAACATCGGGATCTGGCCAGTGGCGCACTGAGTGGCTTTGAATTGTTAAAAGGTGATGTGAGTGGCAGGGATGTTCTGATTGCCGATGATCTGTGCGATGCCGGGGGCACATTTATCGGCTCGGCAGCCGTATTGCGGGAAGCCGGCGCACGTTCTGTTAGTTTGTATGTCACTCACGGCCTGTTCAGTAAAGGTGTGGAACATCTGTTAACCCAGGGCATTGACCGCATCTGGACAACGACCTCACTGGGGTTACAGGAACATCACCAGGTTGAACAAATTGCGGTTGAAACCATTTACCAATGTGAAGGAGTTCGTGATGCAAATTAATCCTGTTCTGGCTATCGATGGCTATAAAACGTCCCACCGTGAGCAGTATCCACAGGGAACGAATCGGGTGTATTCCAACTTTACACCACGTGGTAATCGCTATTTTACCTCGCCGCTACCAGATGACTCGCTGGTCTTCTTCGGTCTGCAAGGTTTCCTGCAATGGTTCATGGTGGATCTGTTTAATGAACAGTTCTTTGCACGTTCGGAAGATGACGTGGTGAATGAATACCAGCAGGTGATGGACAGCTATCTGGGTAAAGGCAGTGTCAGTGCTGAACATATTCGTGCATTGCACCAGTTAGGTTATTTGCCACTGGAGATTAAAAGCCTGGATGAAGGTAGCAAGGTGCCAATGCGTATCCCGGTACTGACCATTACCAATACGCAGGATGAATTCTTCTGGCTGGTTAATTACCTGGAAAGCGTGATGTCAGCAGAATTATGGAAATCGTCTACCAATGCCACTATTGCTCACCACTATCGTCGGATTTGTGAGAAATGGGCAGAAAAAACCTGTGATGACCTGGCGCATGTGGATTTTCAGTGCCACGACTTCTCTTTCCGGGGAATGTCCGGTTTACATGATGCTGCCCAGTCCGGTGTTGGGCATCTGTTGAGTTTTACCGGCACAGACAGCCTGCCTTCCATCAGTTATGCGCAGCAGTATTACACGCCAGCAGCCGGAACCTTTATTGCCGGCAGTATTCCGGCGACGGAACACAGCGTGATGTGTATGGGAGAAGAGCAGGGTGAACTGGCGACATTTCGCCGTCTGCTGACCGAATTGTACCCCGCCGGATTTGTTTCTGTCGTATCCGATACCTGGGACTACTGGAAAGTGCTGACTGAATACAGCCGTGAACTGAAAACGGAAATTATGGCACGGGAAGGGCGGCTGGTATTTCGTCCGGACAGTGGGGATCCGGTGGCAATTCTGTGTGGTACAGGCGATGACCTCGATACTGATCCTGCACGTAGTGCAGAACAGAAAGGATCTGTGGAAGTCTTATGGGAAATCTTCGGCGGTACGGTTAATGCGAAAGGCTACAAAGTGTTAGACCCGCATGTGGGACTGATTTACGGCGACTCCATTACTCTGGAACGTGCGAATCTGATCCTTAGCCGTCTGGAAGCGAAAGGTTTTGCCAGTAGCAACGTGGTATTTGGCGTTGGTTCTTACACCTATCAGTACAATACCCGCGATACCTTCGGCTTTGCCATGAAAGCCACGTATGGTGAAGTGAACGGCGTGGGGCGGGAAATTTTCAAACAACCGAAAACCGATAGCGGCCTGAAAAATTCAGCGCGGGGTTTATTACGGGTAGAGAAAGATCCGCAAGGGAATTATCGCTTACTGGATAGTCAAAGCTGGGAACAGGAACGGGGTGGTGAATTGAAAACCCGTTTCCTGAATGGACAGATAGTCAATCGGGATGATTTAACCACACTGCGCCAGCGTCTGGCTGGCGCATAATGGAGCAAGTTGCTTAGCTGTTCAGCATGGCTTCCAGTTGTTCCTGGGCATCCAGCCATTCCATTTCACACTCTTCCAGCGCGGATTTCGCGCTGGCTTGCTGTTGCAGGGCTGAGGTCAGATCTGCTTTGCGGCTGGCATCATAGATGGCACTGTCTGACAGTTTGGCTTCTGCATCCGCCACCTGCGCATTGTGTTTTTCCATCTGTTTTTCCAGCTTTTCTATCTGTTTACGCAGCGGTTGGGTTTGTGCCCGCAATTCAGCTTCACGACGTTTCTGATCTTTACGCGCTTGTGCACTGTTGGCATTGTCATTTTTCGGTGCTGCTTCTGCCGTTTCCTGTTTTTGCACATCGCTTAACCATTGCTGGTAATCTTCCAGATCACCATCAAAGGTTTCCACTTTACCATCGTGAACAATATAGAGATCATCGGTGGTGGAACGCAGTAGATGACGGTCATGCGAAACCACCACCAGAGCGCCTTCGAAATCAATCAACGCTTCCGTCAGCGCCTGACGCATATCCAAATCCAGGTGGTTGGTGGGTTCATCCAGCAACAGCAGGTTAGGGCGCTGCCAGACAATCAGTGCCAGCACCAGACGCGCTTTTTCTCCGCCGGAGAAACGACGGGTTTCTTCGGTAACTTTATCGCCCTGGAAGCCAAACCCACCCAGATAATCGCGGAGTTGCTGTTCCAGCACTTTCGGTGCCAGACGTGCCAGATGTTGTAATGGCGATTCATCGGCACGTAAAAATTCCAGTTGGTGCTGGGCGAAGTAGCCCAGTTTGATGCCCTTCGCCAGGCCAATTTCTCCGTGCTGGGGCGCCAGTTCACCCGCCAGCAGTTTAATCAGCGTTGATTTACCTGCACCGTTGCGCCCCAGTAAGCCAATACGTGACCCCGGGACCAGATTCAGTTTGATGGAATTCAGGATCTGGCGATCACCGTACCCGGCACTGACTTTTTCCATTTTCAGTAATGGATTGGGCAGGCTTTCCGGTGCTCTGAAGCTGAAGGTAAATGGATTATCCACATGCGCTGGTGCAATCATCTCCATGCGTTCCAGCATTTTGATGCGGCTTTGTGCCTGTTTCGCTTTGGTGGCTTTAGCCTTGAAGCGGTCGATGAAACTTTGCAGATGTGCCACTTTTTGCTGCTGATGTTCATACATCGACTGCTGTTGCGACAGTTTGGTGGCTCGCTGGATCTCAAATGAACTGTAGTTACCGGTGTATTCGAAAATGGTTTGTTGTTCGATATGCAGGATTTTATCCACCACCGGATCGAGGAAATCACGATCATGGGAGATCAAAATCAGGGTACCGTTATAACTTTTCAGCCAGCGTTCCAGCCAGATCACCGCATCCAAATCCAGGTGGTTGGTCGGTTCATCAAGCAGCAACAGGTCAGAGCGGCAAATCAGTGCCTGTGCCAGGTTCAGACGCATACGCCAGCCACCGGAAAAATCACTCACCGGGCGTTGTAACTGCTCCTGAGTGAATCCCAGACCGTGTAACAGGCTGGCTGCCCGGGATTGCATTGTCCACGCCTGGATGGCATCCAGTTTACCGTGCAGTGTGGCAATGGCATGCCCATCATTAATCGCATTAGCATGAGCCAAATCGGCTTCTAACTGACGGAATTCACGATCGCCATCAATAACATATTCTATGGCAGGCATTTCAAGCGCTGGCGTTTCCTGATTTACCCAGGCCAGTGACCAGTTACCCGGATAACTGAAACTGCCGGCATCGGCACTGATTTCATCTTTCAGTAACGCCAGCAGAGTAGACTTACCGCAGCCATTTTTACCGACCAGCCCTACTTTTTGGCCTGGGTTGATGGTGGCCGTGGCGTTATCCAGCAGGACTCGCACACCGCGACGAATTTGTAACGAAGAGAATACAATCATAAGCGCCGTCAGTTCAGAATATGTTAAATTAAGTCATCATTATCAGTGTTTCGGAATGCAGTGTTCCGTTGCGTCGTGCATGGTAGCGGAAAACCCCTCCCATGACGATCATTTGGAGGGGAATGATGCCTCAGCCACCTAAAGTTCTGCTGTTGTACGCTCATCCGGAGTCTCAGGATTCGATCACCAACCGTCTTTTGTTACAACCAGCCCTGGATCTGGAAAATGTCACCGTTCATGACCTGTACGCACATTACCCGGATTTCTTTATTGATATTCATCAGGAGCAGCAATTGCTGCGGGAACATCAGGTAATTGTGTTCCAACATCCTCTGTGTACTTACAGTTGCCCGGCTCTGTTGAAGGAATGGATGGATCGTGTGCTTGCCAGAGGTTTTGCCAGTGGTCATGGCGGGAATGCACTGGCGGGAAAACACTGGCGTAGCATCATCACTACCGGAGAACCAGAATCGGCTTATCGTGCCGAAGGGGTCAATCTCTATCCTCTGACGGAGATCCTTCGTCCCTTCGAACTGACAGCGAAACGCTGCCGTATGCACTGGCAGGATCCGATGATTGTGTATTGGGCGCGTCGTCAGCCACCAGAAGTCATCAATAACCATGCCAGCGCTTATCGTGACTGGTTGAGTAACCCTTTGTCTGAAAAAGAGGTTTAAATGGAAGGTCAAACACTTCTGACAGCAGGAGTGGTGTATCTGTTCGCTGCGGTTATTGCTGTACCTATTGCAGCCCGCTTGGGAATTGGTGCTGTTCTGGGCTATTTGCTGGCCGGGATTGCGATTGGCCCCTGGGGTTTCCGTCTGATCAGTGATGTGGACGAAATTCTGCATTTCTCTGAACTGGGCGTGGTATTCCTGATGTTTATCATTGGTCTGGAGCTGAAACCGGCCAAACTCTGGCAACTACGACGTTCCATTTTTGGTGTAGGTGCTGCGCAGGTTGTGCTCAGTGCGGCTGTACTGGGTGGACTTCTGTATCTGACACATTTCTCCTGGCAGGCGGCGATTATCGGCGGTATTGGTTTGGCCATGTCCTCGACGGCAATGGCATTGCAGTTGATGCGTGACAAAGGTATGAACCGTAGTGAGTCTGGACAGCTGGGTTTTTCCGTGCTGCTGTTCCAGGATTTGGCGGTGATCCCGGCGCTGGCTCTGGTGCCGTTGCTGGCCGGGGATGACAGTGGCAATACAGACTGGGTAGCTCTGGGATTAAAAGCACTGGCATTTGTTGGTATGTTGGTGGGAGGGCGTTATCTGTTGCGCCCTGTTCTGCGTTTTATCGCCTCATCCGGTGTTCGTGAAGTCTTTACCGCAGCATCATTATTATTGGTGCTGGGGTTTGCACTGTTTATGGAGGCCTTAGGGCTGTCGATGGCGCTGGGGACATTCATTGCGGGTATCCTGTTGGCGGAGAGTGAATATCGTCACGAGCTGGAAGTGTCCATTGATCCGTTCAAAGGATTACTGTTAGGACTGTTTTTCATCTCGGTTGGGATGGCATTGAATCTGGGTGTGCTGTACACCCACTGGGTAGAGATTTTGACCGGGGTCGTGGTTCTGGTACTGGTAAAAAGTGTGGTGCTGTATCTGTTGGCGCGCATTTATGGTCTGCGACGTTCGGAACGGTTGCAGTTTTCTGGTGTTCTCAGTCAGGGGGGAGAATTTGCATTTGTATTATTCTCCGCCGCCGCATCGTCCAATTTATTCAAGGGCGATCAGATGCCACTTCTGTTGGTGACCGTGACTCTGTCAATGATGACCACGCCATTATTAATGCAGGGAGTGGATCGCATTCTGGCTCGTCGTTTTAATGAGAGCGATGATATTCAGGAAAAACCCTTTGTGGCTGATGATAAACCACAAGTTATTGTGGTGGGTTTCGGGCGTTTCGGTCAGGTGGTTGGGCGTTTGCTGATGGCCAATGAAAAACGTATTACGGTTCTGGAACGTAATATCAGTGCCGTGAGTTTGATGCGTAAATATGGTTATAAAGTGTATTACGGTGACGCCACTGAACTGGAGTTGCTACGTGCAGCCGGTGCAGAAACGGCACAATCGATCGTGATAACCTGTAACAGCCCGGAAGACTCCATGAAAATTATCACCATGTGCCAACATCACTTCCCGCATTTGCAGATTCTGGCGCGTGCGCGCGGTCGTGTGGAAGCACATGAATTGTTACAGGCTGGTGTAACGCTGTTCTCGCGTGAGACATTCAGCAGTGCACTGGAACTGGGGCGTAAGGCGCTGACAACCGTGGGGATGCATCCACATCAGGCCTTCCGTGCGCAGCAGCATTTCCGTCGTTTGGATATGCGCATGCTACGTGAACTTATGCCAAGTCACTCAGAAAGCCAGCAGGCTTCCAGGGTGAAAGAAGCCCGACGTGAGCTGGAAGATATCTTCCGCACTGAAATGCGTCATGAAAAATGGCAGTTTGATGGCTGGGATGATGACGAGTAAAACAGGCATCCTGCCGTAATTAACTACTGGTTCGAGAAAATAATGCGTAAACGTTTTATCGCCGGGGCAATCTGCCCCAGTTGTCAGGCTAAGGATACTCTCGCGTTGTGGCGGGAAAACAATATTGATGTGGTTGAGTGTGTGAAGTGCGGGCATCAGATGCGGGAAGCGGATAAACAGGCCCGTGAACAGGTTCGCGACAATGAGCAAGTGATCGGGATTTTTCACCCGGAATAACCTGCATATGCAGTTTTTTTTCGCTACGGCGTACAGTCTCATTGAAATTCGATACAATTAACCTCATCTGAGGTTTATTACGCTGGTCATAATTACCAGCGACACTAAGGGCTCAACGCTCTCAACGGTTAGGAGTAATCATGAAAGTAGCAAAAGACCATGTGGTCAGCCTGGCATACCAGGTACGTACAGAAGATGGTGTGTTGGTTGATGAGTCTCCGGCAAATGCTCCGCTGGACTACCTGCACGGTCACGGCTCCCTGATTGCCGGACTGGAGAAGGCGCTGGAAAATCGCGAAGTGGGCGATAAATTTGATGTGAATATTGCCGCTGATGATGCTTACGGTCAGTTCGATGACAACCTGGTTCAGCGTGTACCGAAAGACGTGTTCATGGGTGTGGACGAGCTGGAAGTCGGTATGCGTTTTATGGCGGATACTGATCAGGGTCCTGTTCCAGTAGAAATCACTGAAGTGGGTGATGATTACGTTGTTGTTGATGGTAACCATATGCTGGCTGGCCAGAACCTGAGCTTCAATGTTGAAGTGATGGCTGTTCGTGAAGCAACTGCTGAAGAACTGGCTCATGGTCATGCACATGGTGAACATGGCCATCATCACCACGATCATGACCACGATCATGGTTGTGGCAACGGTGGTTGTGGTTGCAGCCACTAAGACATTAACCGGTTTATCTTACCGGTTTCTGCTCAGGGAAGCGTGAAATATTGCGTATTCCTTGCAACATTAAGGTCACCTTCGGGTGGCCTTAATGTTTTGAGTGACCCGTCCTGAATAGCGTTGACCGGTTCCTTCCTGAAACTCAATAGTGTGGTGGTGGTGTTTCTTCCGATTGTGATGCAATCAGTGAGGGAGCTGCTGCTTTTAACTTGTCCGTCAGTAAACGCATTTGCTCACGTAAACGCGCCATATCCAGTTCATGCTGAACCACGGTTTGGTTCAGTTCTTCAATGGTATGTTCCTGAAACGCCAGCTTACTTTCCAGCGCTTCAAGCCGCTGCTCCAGCAATGTTTGTTGCATTTTATTCCCTCTTGTTACGACTTACCGTTCGTGCTAACCGGCGAATTGTCTGATTCTAACGACAAAAGGCGAGTTAAAGTAGGCAGGGCAATGTAAATTGGCTGACGGGGGTTGAAAAAACACGCTGAGGGAACAATTCAGTAGATGAAACTTTCCGGTCGTGACATTGTCCGACGTTAACGTCTGTCTTTTGTCTTTCAGGCGGGTTATTAGCCCGCATGCAGTTACATACAGACCTGAGGTCTGAAACGATTCCCGAGGTGAGAGACTTCGGTTTTGGAGAAATGGATGAAATCATTACTTAAAGTTACGCTGCTGGCTACCACTATGGCCGCTGCACTGAATGCTCCGCTGGTGATGGCTGCGGATACCGCGCCTGCTCAAAATGCGGTACCTAAGAATGCTGCATTTAAAAATGATGATCAGCAGTCAGCTTATGCTTTGGGTGCTTCTCTGGGTCGTTACATGGAGAATTCACTGAAAGAACAGGAAAAAATGGGTATCTCTCTGGACAAATCCCAGCTGATTGCCGGTGTTCAGGATGCTTTCGCAGGTAGCAGCAAACTGTCTGATCAGGAAATCGAACAAACTCTGCAGGCTTTTGAAGCTCGCGTGAAAGCCACAGCAATTGCGAAAATGGAAAAAGACGCGCAGGAAAATGCTGCCAAAGGTGATGCTTTCGCTGCTAAATTCGCTAAAGAAAAAGGTGTGAAGAAAACAGCCAGCGGCCTGCTGTATCAGATCGATAAAGCGGGTAGTGGTGCAGCACCAAAAGATACCGATACTGTTGTCGTGAACTACAAAGGGACACTGATTGACGGTACCGAGTTCGATAACTCTTACAAACGTGGCGAGCCTCTGTCTTTCCGTCTGGATGGTGTGATCCCTGGCTGGACTGAAGGTCTGAAGCAGATCAAGAAAGGCGGTAAAATTAAACTGGTTATCCCACCAAAACTGGCATACGGCGAAAACGGTGTTCCGGGTATCCCGGCTAACTCCACGCTGGTATTTGATGTTGAACTGCTGGATATCAAACCAGCAGCTAAAGCTGATACCAAAGCTGATGTAGCCCCTTCTGCTGCAAAAGAAGCGAAAAAACAGTAAATCTTCCTGCCAGCCGCTACCTTCGGGTAGCGGTTTACCTTTATCTGTTCCTGACAAAGCCAGGACATGCCTTTCTGATATTTGTTAGACTGCCGTAATCTGTTTTTTTATCGGATATGACATTTGCCTGCATGTAATGCAGTAGTTGCTTATTAACGGATGGTGTCGTTTTATGTCGGGTTCGTTTTTCCCTTCCAGGGGTGCGGATACGGAGCTGCCGGAGCAGCATCCTTTTACTTCCGCTGATTTCGCTATTTTGAATTCTTATTCTGCGGTTGTGGATGGGTTAGCTATGCTTATCGGCCCACATTGTGAGATCGTTTTACATTCACTGGAAGATTTAAAATGTTCCGCGATTCGTATTGCAAACGGTGAACATACCGGACGTAAAGTGGGTTCTCCTATTACGGATTTGGCTCTGCGGATGTTGCATGATATGTCAGACACTGATAGCAACGTCTCCAACGCCTATTTTACCCGGGCAAAAAATGGCGTATTGATGAAGTCCGTGACGATTGCGATTCGTAATGATGAACAGCGTGTCATCGGATTGTTATGTATTAACATGAATCTGGATGTACCTTTCTCGCAAATTATGGCGACCTTCATGCCACCAGAGATTCAGTCTGTGGCTTCTTCCGTGAATTTTGCTTCTTCGGTTGAAGAGTTGGTGACGCAAACGCTGGAATTTACCATTGAAGAAGTCAGTGCCGATCGCAATGTCTCGAACAATGCGAAAAACCGTCAGATAGTATTGAATCTGTATGAAAAAGGGATCTTCGATATCAAAGATGCGATTAACCAGGTGGCAGATCGCTTAAATATCTCCCGACATACGGTTTATCTCTATATTCGCCAGTTTAAAAGCGGTGACTTTCAGGGGCAGGATAAGTAATGCGTTTCTCATTGATGGTAACAGGCCCTGCTTATGGTACACAGCAGGCGACCAGTGCCTGGCTATTTGCGCAGGCTGTATTACAACAAGGGCATCAACTTGAGAGTGTCTTTTTCTATCGGGAAGGGGTACTGAATGCCAGCCTGCTGAATTCTCCGGCCAGCGACGAGTGTCATTTAACCCATAACTGGCAGCAGTTACATCAACAACATGGTGTAGCGCTGAACATCTGTGTGGCAGCAGCATTACGGCGTGGTATTACAGATGAAAATGAAGCTGAAAATTTGGGATTGCCTGCTGCAAACCTTGCGGAAGGTTTTCAGCTTTCCGGTTTAGGTGCATTAGCCGAAGCGGCGCTGAGTTGTGACAGGATGGTACAATTTTGAATCGTATTGCATTTGTTTTTACTCAGGGACCACACGGCTCAAGTGCCGGGCGTGAAGGTCTGGATGCTGTGCTGGCAACATCGGCATTGAGCGATGAAATTGCGTTGTTTTTTGTCAGTGATGGTGTTTTACAACTGACGACCGGGCAGCAACCACAACAGATTTTATCCCGTAATTACGTAGCCACTTTTGGTGTACTGCCACTTTATGATGTGGAGCATTGCTATTTATGTGCCGCTGCGTTGGCTGAGCGGGGGATCTCTGCGGATAGCAACCGTGTTCTGCCGGTTGAGGTTTTACCACCTGAAATACTGCGGGCCAGGCTTGCGGAATACGATCGTATCCTGACTTTCTGAGGCAATCATGCTGCATACATTGATGAGTTCCCCTTACCGTTGTGATTTCAACGCCATGCTCCGTTTGCTGGCAGAAGGGGATGATGTTTTATTATTACAGGATGGTGTGATCGCTGCTCTGGAAGGGAATCCGGTACTTGAAGCCCTGGAGAATGCCCCCATATCTCTTTTCGCGTTGAGAGAAGATCTTGAAGCTCGTGGGCTGGTTGAACAAATTTCGACCAGTGTGACGATGATCAGTTATACTGATTTCGTTACGTTGGCGGTAAAAAATCCTCAGCAAATGGCCTGGTCTTGATGTTAAGCCTGGTTATTTCTTGACTCTTTTTCTGCTCAGCCCTAAAATTCTGCGGCCTCGTGATTCCGCGAGGCGTTTTATTACGTGTTTACGAAGCAAAAGCTAAATCCAGGAGCTATTTAATGGCAACAATTAACCAGCTGGTTCGCAAACCACGCGTACGTCAGGTTGCAAAGAGCAACGTGCCTGCGCTGGAAGCTTGCCCGCAGAAACGTGGTGTATGTACTCGTGTATACACTACTACCCCTAAAAAACCGAACTCCGCACTGCGTAAAGTTTGCCGTGTTCGTTTAACTAACGGTTTTGAAGTTACCTCCTACATCGGTGGTGAAGGTCATAACCTGCAGGAACACTCCGTGATCCTGATCCGTGGCGGTCGTGTAAAAGACTTGCCAGGTGTGCGTTACCACACCGTTCGTGGCGCGCTGGACTGCTCAGGTGTTAAAGACCGTAAGCAGGCTCGCTCCAAATACGGCGTGAAAAAGCCAAAGGCTTAATGGTTCTCCGTTAAGTAAGGCCAAACATTTTAACCTTAATGTCAAAATAAACTCGTAGAGTTTTGGACAATCCTGAATTAACAACGGAGTATTTCCATGCCACGTCGTCGCGTCATTGGTCAGCGTAAAATTCTGCCAGATCCTAAATTCGGATCAGAGCTGCTGGCTAAATTTGTAAATATCCTGATGGTAGATGGTAAAAAATCTACCGCTGAAGCTATTGTGTATAACGCGCTTGAGACCCTGGCTCAGCGCTCTGGTAAAACCGAGCTGGAAGCATTTGAAGTAGCTCTGGACAACGTCCGCCCAACCGTGGAAGTTAAATCCCGCCGTGTTGGTGGTTCTACTTATCAGGTTCCAGTTGAAGTCCGTCCGGTTCGTCGTAATGCCTTGGCAATGCGTTGGATCGTAGAAGCTGCTCGTAAACGCGGTGATAAATCTATGGCTTTAC
>Ga0157359_1000519_pt1 | contig 14283 bp, 2 predicted proteins | sample AttcapACBM3_FD_111482 | JGI IMG/M metagenome (GOLD analysis project Ga0157359, IMG submission 111482) | Fungus gardens microbial communities from leaf cutter ant in Botucatu, State of São Paulo, Brazil - Atta capiguara ACBM3 | ecosystem: Host-associated > Fungi > Mycelium > Unclassified ...
ATAATTTTTGTCAAAAATGAAACCTAGGTATTTTCAGATTCCTTTAGAATGAAGAATAGATCCCCCAATGGGAGAGAGATTGAGAGGAAAGGGGATTAAAGAAGCTATGAGACCTAGAAAAATGAAAAATTTCAGATTTTCCATGCTTAATAACAAGGCTATACTGTTTGAGTAGAAACAACATAATATTATAACTACAGTAAAGAAAAGAGTTGGTTTTTCAAACAATTTTTTTTGAGAGATCATAAGTTTATTGTTTACAAATGAGAGAAGAGAAACTAGAATATTGAGATTTTTTGTTTGTTTTTAAAAGCTATATCGAAAAATAGGGAAGCCAAACTGTTTCATAAATATTGGGTTTTTCTACTAATTAAATAATCAGAAAAGAAATGAGAAATTCTTAAATTGGAACTAGCTTTGTTCAAAATATTTGAAAGAAGTTGGTAGTTAAGAGAGAGAAAGAACTGTATAATATTGAAGACAAGCATGCTTGTTTGAAGGTTTTTGATCCATTCTGAATGAATTAAATATATGAGAAAAATATCTGTATCTGTGATTAATCATTGTTTGAGACCTCCAAATTGATTTAGGTAAATAAAGTCTTTGAAAATCAATTGAAATTAGAGTCTTTCACTAATTACTTTCTCAATAAGCTTTTCCAGTATGTTCAGAAGAACTATTGGTCTGAATATTTTTGATGAATTATAAGCTACCTTATTAGGTTTGGAAATGATGATGGATAATGACATTCTGAAGTAAGTAGGCCAGTGATCTAGGTCAATACATACATTCACAATATTGACAATGTTACTAAGACACTTATTGTCTTTAACCACAGTCTTGAAGTGTTTCCAGAAGATTTTATCTGTATTAGAGTTGCAAAAAGTAAACTTTGTTTTATTTTATTTTCCTCTTTCATTTTCATTTTCATTTCAATTTATTTTCTAGTTTTGAACTTAGAGTTAGGGTTTAATGTGAGGTCACAAGTTACTGTCACATCATCACATGCTCATGTGACATGATAGAAGAAAGTAGAAGGTTCTGAAATAATAACATTATAACAATGTGTTTAAAGCATGTTAGCCTTAAAACTTATATATGGTTATTTAGAGTAGGCTAAAGTACTAAAGCATAGACCATAAATAATTAGTATATAAGGTAGATTATCTTGTACAGAGTTTTCTATTGAGTTCTCTTGTATTACTCAATATAAGATTCTTTCTCTTCAACCTACTCTAAGATTGTTGAGTTATAACAATCTGGTCCTAGAGTAGATGAGTTATTACACTTGTCAATAGCTGCTCTGAACTTCTCTTTAGAAAAGAGAGGCCATGTCGTAATTGGTTTTAATAAAAGTTTATCTAAGAAGTCTAGATTGATTTGCTAATTTTGTGCTGAGTTAAACATTTGGTACAATGCCTGTAAAGATCTTCAATTTCAATACATAGCTGTCTATTAAAATGGATTGCTTCAATAGCTGGTAGCTTATGCTTCTTAATCCAATTTATGAGATCTTAGGGTTTTTGGTTTTTTAAAGTAATTTCTTGAATTTTCTTATCAAAGAATAATTGCTTGGTTTTCTTGACAACACTTTTAAAGCTTTTCCAATCATTTAGATTCTTGAATGTTCTGTAGTTGATTAGCTTTATCCAATATTCTTTGTTTCATCAATCCTTTGATTGTTTGGTGAGATTGACATTATAAAAACCCAATTTGATTCCAAAATTTTAGTGTACTTTTGTATAATAGCTTCTAAAGAATTCTTATCAGAGATTGACAAAGTGTTAATGTTACTAATGTTCCTGACAATGTCAATTATAAACTTTTCTTCTTCTTTGCTGTTTTTGATAATGATACATTATTTAATATGAATTCCTCCAATATGTAGATGTTGATGTTAAGAGAAGCATAATCATATGAATGTTGCTGATCTGGAAGAATAATGTGGTTATCAAGTTCAATTAAATTCAGACATAAAAACATTAGATTAATAACTGATTTTGTGTTGTTTGAGTTGTCTGTAAACTAGGTGGGTACCTGTTGGATAAGATGAGATAAAGAGAGATCAAATGAATCTACAATGTCAATAAGAGAGTCACTATGTACTGAATGAAAAGAGTATGAAGGGTCTCAAATACTATCTCTAATATTAAAATTTCTAGCTATGATGAGAATATTTTGAAAAGTGACTTCAGTATTCTTGAGATATTTCAAAGCTGACTGCTAATCATTTGAATAAATATTCAACATAAAGAAAATGGTACTGTTATTGAAAAAAGAAAGACAATTAATATTCCTGTGATTAAATAAGTCTTTTCTGAGAGAAAATTAAAGATGACTGAGATAAGAATTGATATATGAGATTACTCTTAGATAATCATGGTTATTGTTAGGAGACCTGGAAAAAGTTATCTAGATCAGATAGTTAAAAGCATCTATGACTTTGACTCCTTCCTTACTACTTGAACTAGATATGGTATATATAAATGACCATGGTAGTTTCTAGATGAATAATATATTGAACTTTTTTTTGGATTCAAGAATAACATCAGTGAGAATCTTGTTTTTTCAGATATTTTGTGAAAAAATACAAAGGTTTTCTAAAATCATGCTTGAATTACTACTCATAGCTAAGCAAATTGATTTGTTTCTGGTCTTCCAAATTTCTTGGTATTTCTTGCTGTGTCACTCCTTGTTCAAGTAGTGTTTCTAGAAGGGGCATAAGATAGAGTCAGCCTTGTAATCTTCTTTGTAGTTTAAGTATTTGAAAACATAAGGACATAGTTCTCCTTGCTTAGTTTCGAGTCATAGTGGATTAATCTTAAAGTTCACTTTACAGCACCAAGTGAAATGATAGTAATGTTTAGTCTTGTGCAGACCATTACATTTAACACATTTTGACTCTTGAGCTCAACATGCAAAAGTAATATGATCTTATTTTCAGCAGTTTTTGTATTGAGGAACTTCTAGATTCATATTTACTTCTTTTACTGTAGTAATGTAACTTTTTACATTAAAGCAACAATTGATTAGTGTTTTTACAGCTGTACTGCTTTGAAAATCCCAAATGTCAGTTCATATAATAGCCATGTTTAATTTGGGCAAAACCTTGATAACATATAGCTTTAATACAATACAGATATTATTGAAAATATGTGTGAAACCTTTGATGATGTATGAGATATCTAAGATCTTTAGATATAACTTTGATTGAGAAAGTCGCACTGTCTAGATGTCATCTTTGTTCAAAGTGTTATTGTTTTTGATGTAATTCTCAATTGTACTGATGTTCAACTGAGAAGCAACTTGATTGGTAGTGACAATTAAACTATGGTGGTCAAAGCAAATAAAGTTCACAATCATGTTGGATTTGATGCCTTTGAAAGCTTTATTTATACTAAAAACATGTTTGCCTAACTTTATCATGAATTTATCAATGTTGTTCTTGTTTATAAAAATAATAATTTGTTTACAAGATGGACTCTTGATAGTCATATTGAAACAAGGCTTAGTAATCCTCAGGTCATTGATTGTCTTGTTAACTTCTTCAATCTTTTCAATTGAAAGATTGGAAAAATTGTCCTTAATTTTTAAGATTTCCTTAAGATTTATGAACAAGGTTTGAGCATATATGAGCTTGACTTTGTTGCCTACTTAACTTTAGGTCCTATTTCTGTTTTTCCTATGGAACTTAGACTTGCTTAGTTATTTCTTGGTGGGTCTAGGAGGTATAAGAGGAGAAGGAATATTGAAAAAATTAACTCATTTGAAAGCAGAAGTTTTTACTAATGTTTTTGTTTACTAGTATATTGTTGGTGAATTTGTCCACCATTTTTTACCAAAAATATTTGTTGTTATCTCCTGATCTTAATATGTCCCATCCTCTCTCAAAAATAGAAGAGACAAATGTTCATGTCACTTTACTGAAGCCTTCAATATAAGGAATATCTTTCTCTCTAGTATTCTTAATGTTTCTGTTTTTGATAAAGTTGGCCATACATATAAGAGAGACTTCAATATTTTTAATGTCAATAGTTACCATTTCTTAATTTTCATAAATAGAGATAATATGAGTATGACCATCCCAGAGATTGTGATTGGCTGGCTAATAGTCAGAGTATAGAATAAAAGAAAAATCAAGACTATTTGATTGGTCCAAATTGAAAGAGGTATTAAATGCATTGTCAATATAAGGTAGAAGCATGTTGCTGGAGTTGTTTACCTGGTTTTGAATGTTTGACCCTCCTCTCTTGAGAGTCTTGTAAGACAATTGAAAATTCTCTACATCTATTTAATCTGTCTAGAAGAGATCATTGTTTTAAGCCTCTATATAGTCTTCATATGAAACTAAGGAGATACTGAAGTGAGCTGAGAATTATTTTGAGAGATTCAGGCTTGATATATTAGATCTTCCTCTTAATGCATTTATATGAACATCCTTAGAAATAACATTGGGTCTCAATAAATTAAACATAGTGGAAGGTGGATTATATTTGCAATTTCTCTATTAGGTGTTATCATACAAGATGGTGGTATAAGAGAAAGAAGTAATTGACACAAAGTATCTATATATGACAAGTAATAATAAAATAAAATATATCAATAATAGAATAATAATCATAATATAAAAAATGTTGTTCTCCAACACTCCTACTCAGTGAGATATCAAGACAACACCAAGTTGATAGCAAAACTTGATAAAAGTCTCTCTCAGAATCAGTTTGGTAAAGATATCAGTAAATATGTTCTTTGTTGATATATACTTCAACTCAACCTCACCACATTCAACTTGCTCTCTATTGAAATAGTGTTAAATGTTGATGTACTTGTCATGTGAGTAGTTGATAAGGTTACTTGTAAGAGCAATGCAGCCTTGATTATTAGTATAAATAATTGTTGTGAAAACTTGTGGATAATTAAGTTCTCCTAACAAAGTTCTGAGCTAGATAGTCTCTTTTGTTGTATTTGAGGAGGTCACATACTCTGTTTTGACAGAAGAGGTGGCCACAGTAAGCTACTTCTTCAAAGATCACAATACTGAGCTATTGGCCACTTCAAACAAAAAACTTTCCACTAAGCATTTATTGTCTAGGTCCTGAGCCCAGTTCAAGTCTGTCCACCCAACTAAATCAAAGGCCTCCTTTACATTATTCTAAAACTAATCTGAAATCCAAAGTTCTCTTTAAGTAATGAAAAATATGCTTAGTAGCTTGTAAGTGAAAAATACTAGGGTTTGTACTAAACTGAGCAATCTGCCCAACTGCAAACTAGATATCCAGATGAGTTTGTGTAACATAGAGAAGTAAGCTAATGAGAGCCAAATAGTGAATGCCATTTAAATTTATTATCTTATTTTGTTTAAAGATTTCAAAGAGATATTACAAAAGACTGGCTTGTTACATACTATCCAAGTATATCCAATATATCTGACTGTATCACAAATAATGATTACATAAGCTCTGTTCTATCCAAAATATCTACAGAAGTGGATATCCTCCTTCTAGTTTATATATAATCTTCATGGAACTCCAGACTTAATTTTTAAAAACTGTTACAAACTTCATTCAGCTTGTATCTCTACAACTAGTGGACTGATTTTTATAAACTGAGTTGCACTAGAAAGCCCTGAATTATAGCTATCTACACATATGCAAGATATATAAAAGTGAGAACAAATTACTCAAATATTAGACTATCAGTAACTCCAAGTTTCATTGGCTATTATCTTAGAAATGACTAAATGAATTCCAATGATCAAAGTTGTATTGAAAAGTGCTCATTGAACAGTTTCTAATGATATACTATATATCATATAGAAATTAGTATTTATAAAGATACAAGTATACCAATATAGTAATATAATTAGTTATCTTCTAAAATTAAGTAACCCTAACATCTACTATGACAGATAACAGCCCCACCAGGTACAATTTTTGATCATGTGATGAAAACAGCTTGCATACAGACCATCATTATTTTGTATAAATACTTTTGTATCTGAGGATTAGACCTCAGACTTAACAACATCATTTATCATCAGTTTTCATTAATAATCATCAATCATTATCCCTCATTATCATTGACATCTATATTGATCCTAATCATTATTGTCATCATTATTAAACTTCTAAATCACTCTTAAACTTCTGTAAGTGCACCCAAGGTTTAAATATCACAAATAAGTGAGTAGTTCATTTTGTGATAAGAACTTTAGTATACCCAGAGTAGTTACTTGTCTCCTCTGGTTCTCAGATCGACTTAGTACTAGTATTTAAGATACATTATTATGCCAAAAAACACTTTTCTGCAAAAACAAGTAATCTTCTAAGATTTTTAAGTATATAAGACCTCTTTGAAGGCATTAGCAAGAAAATCTTACACTCCTAGATGATACCTCAGATTCTCTTAAGTGAACAGCAGTCAAGAAGTAGTATGGTAGCCATTAATCAAACCAGATCTCAAGTAGAAAGAATCTTTAGAAACAAGAAACACCACTTGTAAACAACTAGCTATGAAATGTGTTTTACCAAGTTACAAATGTTCAGGCAGTTGAATAAGACAAGAGTATGCTAAATTGGAAGCTGACAGAGTCCAGAATAGAGGAGTGAGAAGGGTCAGCTATGAAAATAGAACAAAGAGAATGGAGTGGACTCTTGCAAGTAAGAATCAATCATATAAATTAATGTTAGGTTGTAGATGAAGAAACAACCATATGTTTATGAGGCCTTAAAGAGCTTTATTATAGTTTTGGTCTTCATTCTCTAGTTTTATTCTCTATAATTTTAGACTAATACATAAGTCACAAGTGAAGAGGAGCAAGAAAGAGAACTCCCATCTAAATACTCCCACTTGAGAGCAGTTTTAACTTTTATTTTATTAAGTGAGTGTTGTTAGTACCTGCTGTCACTTTTGGGTGAGTTTCAGAGAGTTCTAGCAGTCTGGAAAAGGCTGGTAAGGGGAGTATCAGCTGGTATCTTCAGTCATAAGGTTTGACTTGAAAGATGCCTTTAGGGCACATTATTTAGAATGGACAGTGTTGTCAAAGACTTTTAAGGAGCTTCGCAATCTATTCACTAAATTTTCTAAAGGAACTTATTACACAGTGTAATGTTTACTGTTTAGGAGTGTGTTAGCAAGGGAAAGCATTCATAGGCAGATGTTACTTGTATATTCCTCTTAATATCCTTCCTAACTTCATTCTTTTACATTCATAAGAGCCTATTTAAGGGTTTTATGTATTCTAATCTTATTCTATATTATTGTTTCTACATATTCTGTTAATTCCTAATGCTAATATCATTTTCTTTGAATTCTTTAGTATGTAGTTAAAAGCTAGTATTGTATAATTCTTGTTGCATCCTAATATAACCTCTTTTCTGCTTGATTACTATCAGCATAAATACTTTGTAATTTCTGAGCTTGAAAATTACCTAGTATAGTATACTGTTTTGAGTACCTATGTTTGGAAGTTTAACTTCCGAAACGATTCTCGTTCTATTACAACTTCCTTCCAAAATATGACTGTTGTGATATATAAAAATACAGCTTATCAAAATGCAGCTCATCTACTAAAGTCAAGATTATTCTTTCTTATAGATAATTTTATCTTTCAGACATGTTTATTACCTGTCATAGCTATAGTATAAAAATCCAAGTCTTTCACATCTATGTAGAAAGAAAAAGCTATTTTTTGGAGTTATTTTCCAGAATTAAGAAGAAATATCATATCCTGTTCTGACCATATTTGCCCCAACATATAGATAACTCTTTCTCCCTCATATGTACTCCCTAGTGCCATCTGGTACAAATTACATATTTTTATTCTACCTTGGATATCCTTGCTAAACTCTTGTTAACTCTATAGACCTTTATTCCCTAACATCCAAGAATTACTAAAAATCAGGATAACTCACTTAATAGCCTCTATTTTAGATAAAACTAACACTCTCTTCTAGTATTGGCAACAACACACCTTGCCACTCTCCAGTAGTTTTCACCTACTAAGTCTCTCCAAGTTTACTTCCAAAATATGCAACTAGTGTGGCTAGTAGAAATGCAACATACAAGCTGAAGCCAAAGATTGTTTCAACCTATCTTCTATGTTCTCAGATAATATGCTAATCAACATATTTGGACTTCTGAGATACCTTACTAGATCTTAGATAACAAAGTATGAACCATGTCTAACAAGAGACTAGAACAATAGGTCTATAAGACAAATATATGGTGTTTATCTGCTCTCTAGATTTCTTGAAAACTAGAATAGTGGAAAAGACAGTATGTTATGATAACTTCTCCTTTCTGTTAGTTGACCTCTAGATTATGTACTTTGAGCTAGATAAATTCCAGAATGAAATCCTACTTGCTTAGGCTAAAAATAACAAGTAATATTTACTATATGTAACTTATAGTGAATTATAATATTCACTACTTCTAAGATCTGACCAGCCTCATTAGGAACACCATTAATATTGTAAACAGGCATAGATTAAGAGAGTTTTTGTGTATTCAGCCAGTGTTTCTAAATAAAACTTTAATTTCCTATAGCTTTGGAGTCTACCAGCACATGTACAGATATAAAATAGGGTATAAGAGGAGCCTCTTTTCTTACTTAAGATATTTTTCAGGAGAAGAGACACTTGTACAAAAATATAGATATAGTGATGTGTCTAGGAATTCACTGTAACTTTTATCATATTCTTCTACTGATAGTACAGTGAACTTATTTATCAGTAGCCAGTGTATAATTTTCTAATTGCTCTATACAAAATCCTGTTTGTCTAATAATTTATATTTATTATCTATTGCTCAATGGTTAACTGTCTTATGTCAATTCTATTGTAAAGTATTCTACTTACTTAGTATTTATGTTACAATCAGTAGTACAACTGATTAGATAGTTGATATAAATTTTTATACAGGTCAATTAATACTATCATCTTGTTCTTTATTGTTGCTTATACTCCTAAGCTCACCACTACAGAACTTACTACTGGTAAGTAGTTGTTAGTTGTCCACACTACACTATGTTATTATATATTCTATTCTTCTAACAGTAGCTAGTGCTTTTTTAGGCTGCTTTTTATTAATGAAAAGAACTTAACTGACTTTACTAGTGAGCTAATACCTTGCCATTTCTAAACCTGTTGTGGATTGAGCTAATCTCAAATCACTCCATGCTTGAGATATCTTTTTATACCTTACATGTGTTAATAGCTCATTACTAGTTTAATTGAATATTTACACTCTAACTGGCTGTATTTGCTCCCTAATTCATGCTGATTATCTTCATTGATAACAATGGCTAACTTTGTTACTACTCTCCCCAAGCTTACTAACTCTGCTGATTATTCTTTCTGGTAAATTTATGTTAAATTAACTTTCACTTTTATTATCTATTTTGGTATGATTTTCACTGCTGAAGATATACTAAGTACTTTAACACTTCTTTAAACCACTAATGTGAATGAGATAATTAGGAAAAACTTTCTAAGCTCTTAAGTCTTGGCTGTTCTTAATTTCACTTTGCTAAATAATATATTGATACATAGCTATCCCAATGCTGAGACTTCTTAGACTCACTTGTTAACCTTTATAGAAATGCCTAGTCCAATATTGATCTTTACCAACTATTAGAAGACAATTGTATTCTGAATTTCTAGCAATCAAAATTCTGTTCCCTAGATCACTAAGATTAATCCTCTCTATATGAGACTCTATAGAGATAATTGTGATATTCCTCTTTTCTTACAAATTGATGGTTTATTAAATTTCTTAACTCAGTTCACTTAATCTATGCAAACTGTCCTTAAATATGATAATTCAATTACCTGTGCTAATATAATAGCTATAATGAAAGACTTTGTAATTCCAAATAGAATTAATTATATATGTATAGCTCTAAGTTAAAGCAAATTTATCTTATCTGACTAATCTATTACTGTAAATCTCTCTAAATATAAAAAAGCACTATATTTCTTATAAAAGGGTAAAAAGCATCTTATGATAGCTTTTATGAAGATAAATGATTCTCAGACTCTAGTGCCTCTACTTACTTTATCTCATTATATATAGTTGTTCCTAGTACTGTTCCAATTAAATATAAAATCTTTGATCCTGAGAAAGAAACTACTAAAGTTGCTGTGTCAAAACTATAGCTAGTATATTATATTTCTGGTATGCAAATGCATCTTTTCTCTACTAGACAAATTCTTCAGTCTGAATTGAGAGTAGAAGACAATAAAATTAGTTCTACTTTCTACAATAAGTCTAATGATGCTGTCCTATTGGCTACTCCTAACCTCTGAAGTAATATCCAAATTCTGAAAACTTATATTCTTGAGCATAATGTCTTCAATCCTATGAGTCTTATAATATTTGTTTTTCAACACAGAAATATATCTGCCATAGTTGCACTCTTGGAAAGATGCACCAATACAATTTTTCTGAGAACCCTGTTCACTCTAGTAAGCCTCTAGAATTAATTCACTCAAATTTTCTTGAACTTCCTACCTTGTCTTATTCAAAGTACAGATAGATAATTACATTTCTTGACAACTATTTTTCCTATTATATAACTTTCTATTCTATGAAGAGATTGTATACTAATAATGAGAAAAAATATGTAACATCAGAATTATAATTCTTTCTAAGAGAGCAAGAGATTGTTTATAAGACTAGTACTTTACATGTACACTAACAAAATAGTCATGCTGAACAATTAAATTACACATTGCTTGAAAAAGCACAGTCAATACAACTTGAAGCATGTTTATTAGATTCAGTGGGAGTTTGCTATTATAACCCATATATACAATTGCACATCTGTTAGATATCTCAAATAGAAAACATTAACATTTCAGAAGATTTTCTTAGGTAATGAACCCAAATCATCACATCTCCATATCTTTAATTGTAAATCATATGTGTATCTTCCCAATATATTACTTTATGTACTATATACAAGAAAATGTTATTTTCTGTTCCATACATACCATCTTCAATGAGGAATTCTTTCCTAAATGCACTAACTTTTGTATGAAATAACACAAATTATATGATAAGTTATTAGACAAAATAAGTATAGAAACAAAGTTATCAATACCTAATCCTTCTAGCAAAATGGACCTACTTCAGTACTCATTTCACACACATCCTTTCTTTCCAATTAAAATAATCCTCCTCTTTACTTTCCATTATCTCTTCTTTCTTATAAGTCTCTATCTCCTTCATCTCCTCTAATATCTAAAAAGCTTACAGTAGAGATTAAAGAGATTGATAATGTTAACTCTGATGTTGAGATGTGACTTCTCAGCCCTTAACAACCCTCATAACCTACTCTACACACACTACAAGAAGATCCTGAATTGAGAAGATCTAAGTATCAAACTCAAATACTCTTTAAAGAAGGAAATATCTATGAGAAATAGGAATATCCTACCAATACCCTACATAATACTTTATACTAACCAAAGGAGAGATTTCCCAATCCTAATATGATACACAATAAGTATGAAAATACCTATTATAAATCATAGAGATTATCAGAATACACAAAGATTCTCTGATAATCTACTGCCTAGGATAATAAGAATAAATGGAGTTGATTACCCATATAACTCATACAATAACATTGTTGAAATAGATGAGATTTTATATAATATCTAGTAGAAAGACTAATGTATGATCACTGTTAATAACAATAGAGGTAGAATAAATACTCTATTTCCTACAGGTGAATTAGCTAAGCCAGTTATCACTAGCTACTTGGCATGCCTTGCAAGAGAAGGAATTGTAGAGCAAATTTGCTTTTTCTTAGCACAACATGTAGCAAAGTCTCACCCAATTTTCAAAAACCCTAGAGATATCACTAAAATACTAGTTGACATTCAAAAAAAAGTAGCTTAAGTTCTGTCTTAAAGAGCTAAAATCACTTAAAGACAGAAAAATCTATGAAGTTGTGAACCTTTCTAAAGGATAGAAAGCAATTAAAAATTATTGGATATTCAATATTAAGTCTGATAATCATTACAGGTTTCAATTTGTTGCAAAAGGATTTTCTCAAGTTAAAGAAATTAACTTTAATGAATTATTCTCTCCAGTTGTCCACTATAAGACAGCATATCTATTTTTGGCTATTGTTACTCTTGAAGATTGGAATATCCATAATGTTAATGTAAAAACTGCCTACTTATATAATGATCTGGATAAGAAAATCTATATAAAGCAATCTAAAGATTTCAAATGTCACATACTATCTGACATCTATACTCTTTCCACTCTTTTGGCACAAATCATACTCTATTCCAATCACCCACCAATCTAAGTGTATATCTCCAAACTAAACCTATAGGCTTTTACCTTCTGGTCCAAACTACATCTAACATCTAAGAATAATAGTTAAAGCTATGACTAATGAGTAAAACAGAAAGTCCTTTTGTAAAGCTACTAAATATTCTTCTTAATAACCAAAAAAGACCACTTTATTCTGCAATATTATAAAAGTTTATAAAGCCTCTTATAATATTATTATATTTTTGAACTATTAGAATGTTAAAGTTGGAAAAGTAAATATAATTGATTTTAGAGAAGTTATATCATGCTAAAGTAGTATCATATACTAAACCAATTGTATTTATCATCTATTCTGGATAATGCCAATCTCATCCAAACTCAGTTTCCTTCTTTTAGAATAGATCACACTATATTCCAGGTCAACAACTCTCATAGTGTCTGACAAACCCAGAGTAGTATCTTATTATTAGGACACTTCTTTGAACTATGGCTACTATGTATAATTCCTTAGTCTGATAATCAACTTGGATTAAGTACTACTCTTGTTCTTAGTTGACATCCAAACCTTCTCTTCCTAGATTACAACCATATAATAAAGTTGGACTAGGTACAACATTTTATAGTTGAAGTTCAGGTTATTTCTATACTACATTTGCAGATCTATCTGACAAGTGTGAATTATTTCTAACAAAGATCTTTTCCAGTATTAACATTTATACTGTTATTAATCTTCTACTGATTAAATAGTGTATTATCATATCCTATATTCTGATATCATCTGTCCCAATCCATAAATAACTACATACTCTTATCTGTACTCTCAAACCTCTTCCAGTGTGAATCAAACCTGTTTATTTTACCTCAGATGTTCTTGCTAGTCTAAGACAACTTCATGGATCTCTCTCTTTTAACATCAGAAGATTACTGGTAATCAGGGCAACTCATTTAGCAGTTACATTCTAGATAGCTATCTTATATATTCTAACTAGTATATAATCCAGTAGCTTACACTGTAGTAGTTATCCTGAAAATCAACTAAAACTGGCATCCCTCTTCTAGTATTAGTGGCAACATATCTTGCCATGTTTTCCAGCCTCTAAGTCCTTAATCTCCAATCTGAAATATGTGACCAGTGTGACTTGTAGAGACACAGTACATAAGCTAAAGCCAAAGATTGTTCCACTCTGTCTTCTGCATTATCAGATAACACAAATTACTTAGTTCTGAATTTTCTAGATACCTCTTCCAGATCTTGGATACTAAGGTATGAACTGTATCTAACATATATAATAAAAATAATCTTCTTTTTCTGTAAACATTATAAGCATTAACTATTTGGAAATAGATACTACTTTCTTTTCAAAGATTGTTAGAAACAGACCAACCACTGAACCAGTTATGTTAAAAACATTATACCTATTGCTCAACCAAGTAACTTATATCTCTGTCTTTCAAAATATCACAGTAAACTAATACTTCTTAATCATAATCTAAGTTTTGAAAAATTCAGGTTTAGAAAGATATTAACATAGGCAGTAGTACTGAAAGATTATAAATATGAGATGTCCTAATAGTTATCTATTTATGTTTCAGCTGAAATATGCTCTAGATATTACAATTAAAGACTCAAAGTATTAAGTCAATAAAAAAACTTGTATTAAGATTAATACAGGAGAACTTGATAAAGTTCCAAGTACAAATTATTTATCTTATATACACTAAGCTAGTAGTCATGGCCATATATTATTCATAAGATTAACATGTGTAAAACATGTTGCATAACACCATTGTTCTGGAACCTTCTTTGTCATTCCATGTATTACATGATTGTGTGACTGTGATTGATATGTGATATCTTATCATACTAACTCCTAACTTTAAGTCTAAAATAAAACAAAAATAAGAAAGAGAAATAAAATAAGCTAAGTTCATTGTCTTCAATTCTAATACCAAATGTCATACTAAGGGAATAAAGTTCTGAACATAGAC
>Ga0157359_1000520_pt1 | contig 14272 bp, 14 predicted proteins | sample AttcapACBM3_FD_111482 | JGI IMG/M metagenome (GOLD analysis project Ga0157359, IMG submission 111482) | Fungus gardens microbial communities from leaf cutter ant in Botucatu, State of São Paulo, Brazil - Atta capiguara ACBM3 | ecosystem: Host-associated > Fungi > Mycelium > Unclassified ...
GTAGGAAGGCACCATCATAAAGATAGAAACACCTGGCGTGGAGAAGTTGGCCATCGTATCAGGATTGAACGATCCCGGTTTCACCATGTTTGCCAGGCTGAACAGAACCGGACCACTGCCTGCCGGATTCAGATGACGATGGAAAATATTCATTTCCCCAAACTGGAAACCAGCCTGCAACACCCCCTGTAATAAGGCTTCACCACTGATGCTGCCACCTGCATGTGCGGCAACATGTAAAACCAGCACGGTCTCTTTCGGTGCTTCTTTACGCGGCGCTTCAGCAGGTGCTGCTTCTACTGGTTCGGCTTTAGGTTGCGGTGCTGCCTCTGCATTTACCGGCTCCACAACAGGTTTGGCGTCATGTTCTGTCACAACGTCTGGCTCGGCGACGGTGACAGGCTCTTCTGCCTGCAATACAGGTTCAGGAGCAGCGTCCACATGTTGTACAGACACAGAGGCATCTTCATGCTCAGCATCTGCTACCTGATGGAAATTTCCACCTAGCAGTGGATCCTGGTCATCATCCTCAGCCACTACAGGTTCTGGCTGACGTACCGGCTCCGGACGAACTTCAGGCGGACGTGGTGACATGTCACCGGATGCCAATCCACCCAGAGAAGGTTCCACAGGCTCAGGATGATGCTGTGCCCGCACATCATTCACTGCTTCCTGTTCATCATCCCTGGACGTTTCTTCCCTATGCTGTTTCAGACGTTTATGGGGGCGATCACGGAAAACGGACGAACGCTCTTTACGGCTGGTCCACAAGCCGTGTAATAACAGCGCTATAATTGCAACAGCACCAACAACAATTAGTATCAGACGCAAATCCTGCATCACTGTATTCTCTGGTTGTTCCAAACACCTTGCCACACGGCAAACTTTATCCTCTAACTGTATTTGCCCTGCTACACAAGTGCAAGTCTGCACACGATTTTATGGCAAATATCCCAGGTTGAGGCCGATTTTTTGCTGTAATTTCATTCAACTTTCATCTGGAAAGCAAAAACAGCTGAGTTATGATAGCCGAAAATCAGCCTTTGCATCAGGAGCTAACGCATTACATGGTACTCAATAATTCTCACCATGACCGTAACGGAATCTACTATTTCACTCAGGGCTGGAAACTCATCCGCCTGCCAGGTATACGCCGTTTTGTCATCTTGCCATTACTGGTCAATATCCTGCTTATGGGCGGTGCGTTTATCTGGTTATTTAACCGTTTAGGACTTTGGATACCAGAGCTGATGGCCAAAATCCCTGACTGGTTACAATGGCTAAGCTATTTGCTGTGGCCCTTAACGGTTGTATCCATCATTCTGGTTTTCAGTTACTTCTTCTCAACCATTGCTAACTGGATTGCCGCGCCGTTTAGTGGCCTACTCGCAGAACAACTGGAAACCCGTCTGACGGGTGAAATGATGCCTGACAGTGGATGGGCTGACATCATCAAAGACCTGCCAAGGATCATGAAGCGGGAATGGCAAAAACTGGCCTATTATTTGCCACGAGCCCTGGTGTTACTGCTGCTCTATCTGGTGCCTGGCGTGGGTCAGTTGATTATTCCGGTTATCTGGTTCCTGTTCAGTGCCTGGATGCAGTCAATCCAGTACTGCGATTATCCGTTTGATAACCATAAAGTCAGTTTTCAGCAAATGCGTTCTGCCCTGCGGAAAAATAAAACAGACAATTTGCAATTTGGTGCACTGGTTAGCCTGTTTACTCTGATTCCGGTATTGAACCTGGTGATTATGCCGGTAGCAGTATGTGGCGCGACAGCCATGTGGGTGGATCGTTATCGCGATACATTAGGCAACCATCGCTAAACATTGACAGTTATTTGTCATTTCGCCCTGTTACGCAGAGGATATACCGTACCTCGGTAGCAGGGTAATTTTGATATATTCCTTTTTTCCCGCTTATTTCAACTGAACATATCTATATACGATTTCTTTCCTTCCTTGCCAGATTCAACACGGTATGCTCTGAGTCGTTCCCAATATTTCATACAGTTAAGGACAGGCTATGAGTAAGATCTATGAAGACAATTCGTTAACTATCGGTCATACGCCACTGGTTCGACTGAACCGCATCGGTAACGGGCGCATTCTGGCGAAAGTGGAATCACGAAACCCGAGTTTCAGCGTTAAATGCCGCATCGGTGCCAATATGATTTGGGACGCTGAAAAACGCGGTATTCTTAAACCTGGGATTGACCTGGTAGAACCTACCAGCGGTAACACCGGTATTGCTCTGGCGTATGTTGCTGCAGCACGTGGCTATAAATTGACACTGACCATGCCAGATACCATGAGTGTCGAACGCCGTAAACTGCTGAAAGCCCTGGGCGCGAATTTGGTACTGACTGAAGGTGCCAAAGGCATGAAAGGCGCAATTGCAAAAGCAGAAGAAATTGTTGCCAACAATCCAGGCAAAGTCATTCTGTTACAGCAATTCAGCAACCCGGCGAACCCGGCTATCCACGAACAAACTACCGGCCCGGAAATCTGGGATGCAACTGACGGTGCTGTTGATGTGTTCGTATCCGGTGTTGGTACTGGCGGTACACTGACGGGTGTCAGCCGTTACATCAAAAACACCAAAGGTAAAAAAGATCTGATCACTGTTGCTGTTGAACCAACGACCTCTCCGGTTATTGCTCAGGCACTGGCAGGTGAAGAACTGAAACCAGGCCCACATAAAATTCAGGGGATCGGTGCAGGTTTCATTCCTGACAACCTGGATCTGGATCTGGTGGATCGTGTTGTCACTGTCACTGATGAAGAAGCGATTTCTACAGCACGTCGTCTGATGGAAGAAGAAGGTATTCTGGCAGGGATTTCATCTGGTGCAGCTGTAGCAGCAGCAGTGAAACTCCAGGAAGACCCTGCTCTGGCAGATAAAAACATTGTAGTTATTCTGCCATCTTCTGGTGAACGCTATCTCTCCACTGTTTTATTCGCTGACCTGTTCACTGAACCTGAGTTAAAGTGATTACCCTTTAAGCACATTGAATAAAAAAGCATCCATTCGGGTGCTTTTTTGTGGAGTACATCAAACTTTTACTATTTCCCTCGTTGCTTTTACCCTTCGGGGTCTGGTATTTAAGCTCCCAAATTATTTTGAAGCATGAAATTAATCGCCGCACGGCAACAGAATCAAGCTGAATCGTTTTACCGATTTGGCGCAATCAGGGAAATGGCGGCATAATGGAATGTGGAAAAGCGAGATATTAAATCGCAGACTGGCGCTTTGTCAGATTTCCACCTTATTTAGCGCACTTTTTGGCGAGTCTTTGTACCATGCCAGCGCAATCCACACCGGCCTGAATTTCAGGGTTAGCCCGAAAGACAGACCTACAACACCAAACCAAATTAAGTTGGGGAAATAGAATGTTCCAGCAAGAAGTTACTATCACTGCACCAAACGGCCTGCACACTCGCCCTGCTGCTCAGTTTGTTAAAGAAGCTAAAGCTTTCGTTTCTGACATCACTGTCACCTCCAACGGCAAATCAGCCAACGCTAAAAGTCTGTTCAAACTGCAAACTCTGGGTCTGACTCAAGGTACTGTTGTTACTCTTTCTGCGGAAGGTGAAGATGAGCAGAAAGCCGTTGAACATCTGGTTAAACTGATGGATGAACTCGAATAAGAACCATTTTTTCAGTGATTCAGCGTTATGTTAACGCTGTCGTATCCACCGGTATCCCTGTTCAGGGAAATCATTTCCGGTGGATACATCGTGAATTTTGATCGCGGACAACCTTGTCCGCGTTCCTGCTTTAATTTCGAATATCCAAAACTGACAAGATAAATCGCAGGCACAGCACACCCGCTGCGTGGATCAACCGGTGCAATCATCAGTGGTTTATTGCCTTCGATGATTATCAGAGACAGGAAAGGTAGAGTTATGATTTCAGGCATTTTAGCATCACCAGGTATCGCTTTCGGTAAAGCTCTTCTGTTAAAAGAAGACGAAATTGTCATCAACCGGAAGAAAATTTCTGCCGACCAGTGTGATCAGGAAGTTCAGCGTTTTCTCGATGGTCGTAAAAAAGCAGCAGAACAGCTGGAAGCGATCAAAACTAAAGCCGGAGAAACCTTCGGTGAAGAGAAAGCAGCGATCTTTGAAGGCCACATCATGTTGCTGGAAGATGAAGAGCTTGAACAGGAAATCATCTCTCTAATCAAAGACGAATTTGCTACCGCAGATGCGGCAACCTTCTCTGTTATCGACGGACAGGCTCAGGCTCTGGAAGAACTGGATGATGAATACCTGAAAGAACGTGCCGCAGATGTGCGTGATATCGGTAAACGTCTGCTACAAAATATTTTGGGTCTGCATATTGTTGACCTGAGCGCGATCAAAGAAGAATCCTTGTTGATTGCCAAAGATTTAACCCCGTCAGAAACCGCACAGCTGAATCTGGAAAAAGTGCTGGGCTTTATCACTGATCTGGGTGGTCGTACGTCTCATACCTCTATCATGGCGCGTTCTCTGGAACTGCCTGCCATCGTAGGTACTGGTGATGTCACCAGCAAAGTTAAGAATGGTGACTACATTATTCTGGATGGCGTAAACAATAAAGTTTACGTGAATCCAACCAGTGACGTGATTGATGAGCTGAAAGAGATTGCTCACCAGTACATCACCGAAAAAAATGAACTGGCAAAACTGAAAGATCTGCCAGCTATCACCCTTGATGGCCATCAGGTTGAAGTCTGTGCCAACATCGGTACTGTTCGTGATGTTGCCGGTGCAGAACGTAATGGCGCAGAAGGTGTGGGTCTGTATCGTACCGAATTCCTGTTTATGGATCGCGATTCCCTGCCAAGCGAAGAAGAACAGTTCCAGGCTTATAAAGCCGTCGCTGAAGCTGTAGGTGCGCAGGCTGTTATCGTCCGTACTATGGACATTGGCGGTGATAAAGATCTGCCATATATGAACCTGCCAAAAGAAGAAAACCCATTCCTCGGCTGGCGTGCGATTCGTATCGCCATGGATCGTACCGAAATCCTGCATGCACAGCTGCGTGCTATCCTGCGTGCTTCTGCATTCGGTAAACTCCGTATCATGTTCCCGATGGTTATTTCTGTTGAGGAAGTCCGTTTCCTGAAAGCGGAACTGGAAAAACTGAAAGCGCAGCTGCGTGAAGAAGGCAAAGCATTCGATGACAGCATCGAAGTGGGCATCATGGTAGAAACACCTGCCTCAGCGGCCATTGCACACCATCTGGCGAAAGAAGTTGATTTCTTTAGTATTGGGACAAACGACCTTACGCAGTATACTCTGGCAGTTGATCGTGGTAATGATCTTATCTCCCATCTCTACAACCCGATGGCACCTTCTGTTCTGACGCTGATTAAGCAGGTTATTGATGCTTCCCACGCAGAAGGTAAGTGGACGGGTATGTGCGGTGAGCTGGCTGGTGATGAACGTGCTACACTACTGTTGTTAGGAATGGGGCTGGATGAATTCAGTATGAGTTCCATTTCCATTCCACGCATCAAGAAAATCATTCGTAATACGAATTTCGAAGATGCTAAGACATTAGCAGAACAGGCTCTGGCTCAACCGACAGCGGATGAGCTGATGAACCTGGTCAACAAGTTCATTGAAGAAAAAACAATCTGCTAAGGTCCGGAAAACGGCTGGCCCAATATTACTGCTTAGGAGAAGAACATGGGGTTGTTTTCAAAACTTTTTGGCGATAAGTCAGACACTGCAACTGGTTCAGTTGAAATTGTTGCGCCTCTGTCCGGTGAAATCGTCAATATCGAAGATGTGCCGGATGTTGTGTTTGCAGAAAAAATTGTTGGTGATGGCATCGCCATCAAACCTTCTGGCAATAAAATTGTTGCTCCTGTAGATGGTACTATCGGTAAAATTTTCGAAACCAATCATGCATTTTCCATTGAGGCTGACAGCGGCATTGAGCTGTTCGTTCACTTTGGTATTGATACGGTTGAACTGAAAGGCGAAGGTTTTAAACGCATCGCTGAAGAAGGTCAGAAAGTGAAGAAAGGTGATGTCGTCATCGAATTCGATCTGGCTTTACTGGAAGAAAAAGCGAAGTCAACGCTGACCCCAGTAGTTATCTCAAACATGGATGAGATCAAAGAGTTAACCAAACTGAGTGGCAACGTAACTCTCGGTGAAACCCCTGTTATGCGTATCAAGAAGTAATCGCAGCACAGTCTCTAAAAGCCCTCTTGATGAGGGCTTTTTTATATCTTCAAAAAACCCCTGTTGACAGATAACGGTCGCCACGATCACAAATAATCGCCACAACAATGCTGCCAGGATGTTCACGGGCAATGCGTAATGCACCGGCAACAGCGCCACCAGAACTCACACCACAGAAAATCCCTTCCCGTTGAGCCAACTGGCGCATGGTTTCTTCCGCTTCCTGTTGCGACATTTCTAATACCTGATCAACCAGATCCGGGCGGAAAATCCCAGGCAAGTACGCTTCAGGCCAGCGACGAATTCCAGGAATGCTACTACCTTCTGACGGTTGCAGACCGACAATGTTCACTGTCTGACTTTGTTCTTTTAAAAAGCGTCCTACTCCGGTAATCGTACCCGTAGTGCCCATACTGGACACAAAATGCGTAATGTTCCCTTCCGTTTGTCGCCAGATTTCCGGACCAGTAGTTTGATAATGGCCAAGAGGGTTATCAGTATTATTAAACTGATCCAATACTTTACCTTCACCACGTGCTTCCATTTCACGCGCCAAATCACGTGCACCTTCAATGCCCACATCACGACTGACCAGAATCAATTCTGCGCCATAAGCTCGCATAGCCGCCTGACGTTCAACACTCATATTTTCCGGCATCAGCAATTTCATGGTGTAGCCTTTCATGGCGGCGATCATGGCCAGCGCAATACCGGTATTACCACTGGTAGCTTCAATCAAAACATCGCCAGGTGTAATTTCACCCCGCCGTTCAGCCTGTTGAATCATGGATAACGCAGCCCGGTCTTTCACCGACCCCGCAGGATTGTTGCCTTCCAGTTTCACCCAAATTTCACTGCCGTTATCCGGACCCAGTCGTTGTAGTTTGACCAACGGTGTATTACCGATAGTCTGTTCCAGTGTGCTCACCATAAAACTCCAGACATAAAACAGGAGAGGCTGGAATGATCCAGCCTCTGTCAAATGTAACCCAACAAATCTCAGGCGCTTTGCGCAAACGTCGTCGGTATCAGCTGCTTATTCCCATTATACAAACGTGCCTGCTGCAAACCGATAAATAACTGTTCACCACGTACTGGCGTTTTCTGTGTGTTATCCATCACAACAGTGACCGGTTCCTGACTCCAGCCTGCTGGCTGTACAATCAGTTGCCAGTAATGTCCACGAGGACTGATTTCCACAATCTGTACCGGTAATGGCGTTTGCTGGCTACTCTGATAGCTGACATCAATTTCCCACGGACGCAGGAAAAGATCCACTTTTCCCTGATATGCCGGTGTATAGCTCAGTGACCAGTGATGTTCACCAACACCGAAGCGGGCACCATGAACTTCACCATCAAAGCGGTTCACTTCCCCCATAAATTCCAGCACAAAACGGGTTTCCGGTTCACGCCAGACATCATTTGGTGCCCCCACCTGTTCAATATTTCCCTGACTCATCACCACGACACAATCAGCCACTTCCATCGCTTCTTCCTGGTCATGGGTCACAAAGACACTGGTAAACTGCAACTCTTCATGCAGCTCGCGTAACCAGCGACGTAAATCCTTACGTACCTGAGCATCCAGCGCCCCGAAAGGTTCATCCAACAGCAGGATCTGAGGTTCTACTGCCAGTGCCCTTGCCAGTGCTACACGCTGTTTCTGGCCACCAGAAAGCTGCGCCGGAAAGCGGTCTGCCAGATGTGACAGTTGGATCATCTCCAAAAGACGACTGACTTTTTGCTTAATTTCTGCCTTTGACGGACGTTCATGACGTGGCAACACCGTCAGGCCAAAGGCGATGTTGTCAAAAACGGTCATGTGGCGGAACAGAGCATAATGCTGGAAAACAAAACCCACATGGCGATCGCGGGCATGAACCCGACTAACATCTTTACCATGGAAGCTGATACGGCCACTGTTTTGATGCTCCAGACCAGCAATAATACGCAGTAACGTCGTCTTGCCCGAACCGGATGGCCCCAGAAGCGCCACCATTTGCCCGGAAGGAATATCCAGTGAAATGTCATTCAGTACCGGGGTTTTACCGAAGGATTTAGTGATGTTATTAATCTCAATGCTCATGATTTCCCTCCTTCTGTAAACGGTGCTGCTGGTTTTCCAGCCGCCATTGCAACGCACCTTTCAGAAACAGTGTGGCTATCGCCATCAGGGTTAACAATCCGGCCGCAGTAAATGCCCCCACGGAGTTGTAATCCTGCTGCAGTAATTCAACCTGTAATGGCAGAGTGTAGGTTTCTCCACGAACGGAGCCGGACACAACGGATACAGCGCCAAACTCGCCGATAGCTCGGGCATTAGTCAGTACCACGCCATACAATAATGCCCAGCGAATATTCGGTAATGTGACGCGACGGAACATGGTCCAGCCGGATGCGCCCAGCAGCACCGCGGCTTCATCTTCCTGACTCCCCTGACTGAGCATGACCGGAACCAGTTCACGAACCACAAACGGACAGGTAACAAATACCGTTACCATCACCATGCCCGGCCATGAGAACATCAACTGAATATCATGGGCATCCAGCCAGCTACCTGCCGGTCCATTCACACCCCAAAACAGTAAATACATCAATCCCGCAACCACCGGTGAAACAGCGAACGGGATATCAAACAGCGTTAACAAAAGCTGGCGACCCGGAAACGTAAAACGTGTCACCAGCCAGGCCAGTAATGTACCGAAGACCAGATTCACCGGCACCGCAATCAGTGCCACCAACACAGTTAGCCAGATGGCATGTAACATGTCGGCATCACCCAGGTTTTCCAGGGTGGCCATTAATCCTTCAGAGAAGGCGGCGGCAAAAATAGCGGCCAGCGGAACAGCCAATAACAACAGAGAAAGCAAAACGCCCAGTGATATCAGTAACCATTTTCCCCACTGGAAGCGGGAACGCTCAGTCTGTTTCAGTGTGCTCATCACTGCCATCACTGACCTCCCAGACGGCGGCCAAAGCGACTTTGCAGTGTATTAATTGCAAACAGCAGCAACAAAGACGCAATCAGTATCACAGAAGCCACCGCACTGGCTGCCGGATAATCAAACTCCTGTAACTTCACAAAAATCATCAAAGACGTCACTTCGGTTTTCCAGGCGATATTGCCGGCAATAAAGATCACCGCACCAAACTCACCCAGGCTACGGGTAAAGGAGAGTGCCGTCCCTGCCAACAGAGCAGGAGCCACTTCCGGCAACACCACCCGACGGAAACTCTGCCATGGTGAAGCGCCCATGGTTTCAGCCGCTTCTTCATACTCCGGGCCTAACTCTTCCAGCACCGGCTGCACTGTACGAACGACAAAAGGAATACTGGTAAAGGCCATTGCCACCGCAATCCCCAGCCAGGTATAAGAAACCTTGATATCAAACTGCGCCAGCCACTCACCGTACCAGCCCGTTGTTGAAAACAACCCCGCCAGAGTCAGACCTGCCACAGCCGTCGGCAGTGCAAACGGGAGATCCATCAGTCCATCCAAAATGGCGCGTCCGGGAAAACGGTAACGCGTCAGGATCCAGGCCATCAACATGCCAAAAACGGCATTAAACAGAGAAGCCACGCCCGCAGCCAGCAATGTCACTTTATAAGCAGCAACAATTTGCGGGTTAGTGATCACCTCCCAATATTGCGCCAGGGTCATTTGTGATAACTGCATCAGTAAGGCACAAATGGGCAGTAACAGTATCAGGCAGGTGAAAAACAGACTGCTGCCCAGACTGAGACCGAATCCTGGCAATACACGTTTTGTGGTAGTGGCAAACATCCTGTTATCGTCCTGCTGCTAACAATTTATCCAGCTCACCACCGCTGGCGAAATGGACTTTCATCGCTTCATTCCAGCTACCAAACACATCAGAGACCTGGAATAACTCCGTTTGAGGGAAACGTTCTTTATATTTTTCCATCAACTCAGGATTGTTCACGCGATAGTAATATTGCGTAATAATCTGTTGTGCCTGCGGTGAATACAGGTAGTTCAGATAGGCTTTTGCCGCATCAGTGGTCTTTTTGGCCGCGATATTTTTATCAATCCAGGCTACCGGGAACTCCGCCAGAATATCGGTTTTCGGTACCACGACTTCATAACCCTCTTTTTCGTACTGGTTACGAATGGTATTCACTTCGGATTCAAAGCTGATCAGCACATCACCTAAACCACGCTCCACAAAGCTGGTTGTTGCACCGCGACCGCCGGTGTCAAAAACGGCAACGTTCTTCAGGAACTGAGTAACAAATTGCTCAGTTTTAGCCTGATCTTTATTGCTGATACGTTCAGCGGCACCCCATGCAGCCAGATAGGTATAGCGTCCATTACCGGAGGTTTTAGGGTTTGGGAAAACCAGTTTGACGTCTTCACGAACCAGATCATTCCAGTCATGAATATTCTTTGGATTTCCCTTACGCACCAGGAAAGCCATGGTGGAATAGAAAGGAGAACTGTTATTTGGCAGGCGTTGCTGCCAGTCAGCCGGGATGAGTTTGCCTTTATCATGCAGGATTTGTACATCCGTAACCTGATTGTAGGTCACCACATCGGCTTTCAGTCCCTGCAGAATAGCCAGAGCCTGGCGGGAGGAACCTGCGTGAGACTGTTTGATCGTCAGTTTATCGCCCGGATGTTGCTCATCCCACTGCTGAACAAAGGGGGCATTCAGGGCAACAAACAGCTCACGGGCAACATCATAAGAACTGTTTAACAGCTCAGTCGCCTGAGCTGTACCCGCAAACAGTAAGGAGAAGGCTGTCGCACTGACTAATTTTTTTGCTGTCGGTAATGTCATGGAGTCACCCTGAAAGAAAAGTAAAACGGCATGTGCCTGGATTTCTTTCAGTGTATTTATAACCGGAGCAAAAGCAGTAACGGTTTTATATACCGTTTGGTGATTTACAAGCAGAAAACGCTATATGGCATATCCCTGCTCTTTCCTGCGCCTTACAACGCCATCAATTGTTCCAGCGATGGTGCATAAAAATAGCTACCACTCAGTGGTTTGGTAAAACGCAGCATGGCATCCAGTTTGCCATCGGCTTCCCCGAACATACTCTGTAACTGCTTTTCAATATTGTGCAACGTCGCGCAATACGCGATGAAAAACAGTCCGTGGACACCGCTGACCGTGCCATAAGGCAGGCTCTGACGCAGAATTTTCAATCCCTTGCCATCTTCTTTCAGATCAACACGCGCAATATGAGAAGTGTCAGGACGGGCATCGTCTTCCAGTTCTTCATTGCTCTCTTTGGTGCGACCAATAATCTGTTCCTGTTTTTCTACCGTTAAACGATTAAAAAATTTCAGATTATGCTGCCAGCGTTGAGTAAAGACATAACTGCCCCCGGCGTGTTCCCCATTGGCAATAATGGCCACTTCCTGTCGCTGTTCTCCCTGTGGGTTCTCAGTCCCGTCGACAAAACCACTCAGGTCGCGTTCTTCTGTCCAGCGAAAACCGTGAGTTTCTTCAGCAATCTGAATGGCATCACCAAAGGCTCCCATCGCCGCCTGTGCCAGCGTGAAATTCACATCATGGCGTAATGACTGAATATGGATCAGTAAATCACGTTGTGTAGCAGGCGCTGCACCTTTGCCCAAAGGCTGAAAATCTTTCAGCTCAGCAGGCGTATTTCCTGCGCTCAGTTGCCCCCACAATGTGGAACCGAATGCGATAACAGCGCCCAGTCCGGCATCCGGGTACTGTTGTTGCAGTTTTTCCAGTTGTTGCAGAAAAAGATGGCAGCCATTGCGGATTGCTGCGGTATCTCCCAGACACATGGCTTCAAGATAAATAGCAAAACGGCGGTGCTCTAACAGAATTCCGCTCTGAAACTGCGACATATAATCCTCTCCTGATAATATTTTTAACGCTGCCAGATGATTTTACTCAGGGTCCAGTTTTGCAGCGTGTCATCCGATGGCATTAACCCTTCCGGACCGTGCCAGTCTCCGCTGAAGATATAGTGGATATGCTGACTACCGGGTGCTGTACATTCGATATTTTGTCCGTCAACACCACTGCCTTTCTGACAGGCATTGAAGGCTTTACTGTACAGATCACTGAATGGCGTACCAAGTGTTACACCCTTTTCTGTTGCCACATCCGCATCCATCACCACAATACGACTGACGGTGGAATCCCCACTCAGTTCCATTTTCACCTGGTTATCATCGAGCGCCTGCCAGAAAGAGACCACACTTCCCCCTTCCATCCGCATACCTTTACGCAGGGTATAACGCCCGCCTAACCCCTGATCAATCGCCTGCTCCTGCAATGCAGTCATACTATTGATGCCGCCAACACCCTGCTCACTGACTTCCAGCGATGAGCCAAACCAGCTCCATGGCGCCAGGGAAGACCAGGACCAGGAAACCGGATTCCACCAGTTTGATGCTGTCGTGTTGTCAGGATGGCTGCCGGAACTGGCACAACCCGCCAGCAAAAGAGTGGCAGTCAAAAGTGCCGGGCGAAGATTCTTCATTACAACTCCAGGTATCTGTAGCAAAAATAGTCGAACTGTTTTGAGTCCCGAATCGACAAAAAGTTTAGCTGGCCGGGGAAATGGCCTTTCTCCGGCAGACAGCCGTTTTTAGCAAAACTGGGTACATTACTGATTGTGTTGTGGATCAAAACAGTCCCGTAACCGTTGCCACCATAACAATGACATTAAAGCCAGAATATCCAGCAGGGAAACGACAGAGACCGGCAACGAAAGCTGTTCACTTTGAGACCATAATGAGATGCCCTGTACACACAACATCATACCCAGAGTGACAATCAGCACCCAACGCCAGCACTGCCAGAGACGGGGAAAACGCTGACGATATCCAGTCAGGAGCAGACCCACAACAGCCGGGAGCCCTAACCCTATTCCCAGCCAAAATACCTGGGTATCCGGGTAAAACAGTTCCAGTAATTCCGTTCCCTGCTGGCGTGATGCCCCTGCCATAACAAACAACACCCATGTCCGGGCCTGCAACACCAAAATGGCCCAAAAGCTCAGCGGTAAACGCAGTTGACCATGAGTGTCGTAATCATCAGGTGAGTATTTCAACATAATGGCTCACATACTACGGCCATTAGTATTCACGATCTTCGATTAAGCGTTTACCCAGCACAATACTATCTGAGATTTCGTAATCCAGTTTTTCGTAAAATCCCTGCACGGCATCATTTTCTTCCCGTATCATGACGTTGATTTTCGGGCAGCCGCGGGCTATCAGTTTTTTCTCCAGGCGGTTAATCAGCGCGTTCGCAAATCCCCGTCCCTGATAATCCGGATGAACCCCCAGATAATACGCGGAGCCACGATGTCCATCATAACCGCCCATAATGGAACCCACTATTTCACCGCCCACAACGGCAACCAGAAACAGATCCGGGTCATGATTCAGCTTTCGCTCAATATCCATTTCAGGATCATTCCAGGGACGTAACAGATCACAACGCTCCCAAAGCGTAATTACTTCTTCAAAATCATCAGGGTGAAAAGCACGAATTTCCATGGGTAAAGACCTGAGGTTAAGCATAATTTGCTGATTATCACGTATTCTTTCGTGTGTGCAAGCCCGGGTGATTCACTGCAGGTAAAAAAATTTCCGCAAGACGATTCGTAAATGGTAATAAAAAGTAAAAGCCTGAAATTGCTGACGTCTCGCCATCAGGCCAGTGTTACGATATAAAAACAGGCACTTTTTGCTTTAGGATGTTCCTTATGAAAAAGATTTTTCAGCTGCGGCCACTCACTTCCCGACGTCAGTTTCTGCTTTCCGGACTGGCAATGATGCTGTTGGCACGTAAACAGGCCTTCGCTAAAGAGGGACATCCGACAGGAAACACTGGCCTGATACCACGGAATAATGCAGCTTCCCGTCCTGCCGGACACAAAAAAATTGTCATGCTGGATCCCGGTCACGGTGGTATTGATTCTGGTGCTGTTGGTCATGAAGGCACCGAAGAGAAGCATATCGTACTGGAGATAGCGCATCATATTCGCCAGTACCTGCAACATCATCCTGATATTGAAGTTCGTCTGACACGAGAAAGTGACCATTTCATTCCTCTGGCACAA
>Ga0157359_1000522_pt1 | contig 14256 bp, 10 predicted proteins | sample AttcapACBM3_FD_111482 | JGI IMG/M metagenome (GOLD analysis project Ga0157359, IMG submission 111482) | Fungus gardens microbial communities from leaf cutter ant in Botucatu, State of São Paulo, Brazil - Atta capiguara ACBM3 | ecosystem: Host-associated > Fungi > Mycelium > Unclassified ...
GCCCTGATCTCAAAGATTTACCTGTCGTGGTATCTTCACACCATCCGCGTGCCGTCATTGCTGCCGCCTCCTATCCTGCCCGTGTCTTTGGACTTCGCTCTGCCATGTCGATGGGACAAGCCAGAAAACTCTGCCCACATGTGGTGGTGATTGAACCAAACTTTGAAAAATATCGTGAAGTTTCAGCCCAAATCCATCATATTTTTCAGCAATATACACCTTTGATTGAACCTTTATCTTTAGATGAAGCCTATCTGGATGTGACTGAAAATCTAAAGAATATTCCGAGTGCGACCGAAGTGGCGGCGCAAATCCGTGCCGATATTTTTGCAACCACAGGACTGACGGCCTCTGCGGGTGTGGCGCCCAACAAGTTTCTGGCAAAAATCGCATCGGACTGGAATAAACCCAATGGCTTATTTGTGATTAAACCACATCAAGTATTGAAATTTATTCAGGATTTAGCCTTAAACAAAATTCCCGGTGTCGGTAAAGTCACTCAGGAAAGATTAAGCCAGCTCAATTTACATACACTGGGTGATCTGCAAAAAATCGAAGAGAATATCCTGATTCATCATTTTGGGAAATATGGCAAACAGCTCTATTTATATGCGCAGGGAATTGACCATCGACCTGTGAAAGCGGAACGCGAACGCCAGCAAATTTCCAAAGAAATTACCTTTGATGATGACTATACACTCGAACAATGTCGCCATGCATGGCAGCCTCTTGCTGAGCAAGTTTGGCGGAGTCTGAATAAAAAACAACTGACCGCACGCGGGGTCAATGTAAAACTTAAACTCAAGAATTTTCAGGTTTTGCAGCACAGTAAAAGCTTTAAACAGGCCTTACAATCACAACAGGATTTAGGGCAAGTGGTTTTACAGTTACTCAATGAAATGCATATCGATCCAGCGTTTCAATTCCGTCTGGTCGGGGTAGGTGTTTACCAGCTTCAAACGGCACAAGACGAATCACAGCTTTCTTTATGGTAATGCTGTTTTTTTATACAAAAGCGTGATTATTGCTCAAATTTATGTTTGCTTTTTATGCAATTTTCAGTACTCTAAACAACGCAGTAACATTATCCATGTTATGTGCCTTGCTAAAGAAAACCTCGCTTTTAGCATCTGCTCCTGTGGTTGGCGTGACGATCAAATCCGAAGATTACAGGGCACTTCCGATGTTCTTTAGTTGCTTATTTTTCCAATCAAAATCCCTCATCTTCAGCTCTCCATTTCTTCTTCACCTACTGATATTTTAATGGAAATAGAAACTTTTTTAGCCTGATTTATACAAAATTACACTGCTGTTCAATCGCATCAAGTACAATCCAGTCAGTATATGATTGATTAAGGAATAGCTATGTCTGTGCAACGACTTCATGTCACTTCACGTTTTTGCGAAGTCGCAATTTCAGGAAATCTTGTTCATCTCGCAGGCCAATTGGCAGATGACACCAGTGTCGACGTAAGTGCACAAACACAGCAAACTTTAGATAATATTGATCGTTTTCTGGCAGATGCGGGTACAGACAAGACTCATATTTTATCGATTACGATCTTTTTAAAAGATATCGAACGAGATTATGCAGCCATGAATGCCGTATGGGATGCGTGGATTGCTGAGGGACATCCCCCAGCACGTACCTGTGTAGAATCTAAACTCTATGCACCTGATGTTTTGGTTGAAATGACAGTAACCGCTGTTCGCCCTGATTAATACGATTTCACGGCGAATTCATTATATTTCATCATCCGCTCCATCTTAGGCATTGAGGTTGATGTCACTGTGGTGGGAATTGTCATCGGTTCAAACAAATCCGGCACCAGATCTTCTCTCAATTCCTGCTCGGTCGGAATGCTGCTATAGCGCAATACGCGATAGCCTGCTAACTCAAGCAAACTGTCCTGATAATGTTTCTGATGCAGACGATTCACATAAGACTCGTCTGCAATCTCAATAATCGCGAGTACTTGATGTTGCTGGTCTAGCACCACAAAATCAGCCACTAAACCTTGATATTTACGGCGCGTATGCGCAAATTTGGTTGTTAATAGGGCGTCAAAAGACACATGTGCCAATACGGTATGACGCGGTAAAACGGCTTGTAAACGCATTAGGGTAATCTGCTCGGCAATATTTAAAATACCGCGGCGTTTTAATGGACTATCTTGGCGCCTGTTTTGTTGTAGGCGGCGAAGTGCGAGTGCTGTGATCAACAGCAACCCAACTATTGTTATGAAATAATACATTACTAACCAATCCCTTTAGATTTTTTATAATCATTTTTGGCTTTAAGCCAATTTTTTTAATCAATAACAGCGATAGCAAATTCATTTTGCAGTGCAAACTTAAGTTTTTTAATCGTGTTTTCCCAGACGACCAAAGTCGTAACTGCCCTCTGCTCTTTATTTATAATCATTACGCTTTGATTATTCAAGTCGTTATTGTCAGTTTATGTTTCGAATACAGCGCGTTTTGTGGTCAAATTATAAACATTTACCCAATATGTAAATAAAAAAGGCATGAAATATCATGCCTTTTTTGCCATCAAATTAACGATGGGCTTTTGCTTTAGACTTTGGCTTGCCCGAAAAAGGTCTTTTCTCACCTGTTTCACGCGGTGGTAAACCATTGTGCTGGGTTAATACCTGACCTTTTTGCGGATGTTTCTGACCCGACTGTGAACGAGATTGTCCTTGACCACGTTTTGCCGAATCTCCTGCAACAGAAGAATTCTTTTTACGGGCAGACTTATATTCACCTTCAGCCGTACCTTGTGGCTGATAAGTCGGAATCAAATGCTGTTTTGAATTTCCGATTAAATCTACACGCCCCATGTCTTTCAAGGCTTCACGTAATAGAGGCCAGTTGTTTGGATCATGGTAACGCAAGAACGCTTTGTGTAAGCGACGACGCTTTTCACCTTTAACAATATCCACATTTTCCGTATAACGCGCCACTTTAGACAATGGGTTTTTGCCCGAGTAATACATTGTGGTCGCGGTTGCCATTGGTGATGGATAGAAGGTCTGTACCTGATCGGCACGGAAGCCATTCTTCTTCAACCAGATCGCCAGATTCATCATGTCGTAATCAGTGGTACCCGGATGCGCAGCAATAAAGTACGGAATTAAATATTGTTCCTTACCTGCTTCCTTACTGAAACGCTCAAACATCTGTTTAAAACGGTCATAGGTGCCTATACCAGGCTTCATCATCTTCGATAACGGGCCATTTTCGGTATGCTCAGGCGCAATTTTCAGATAACCGCCGACATGGTGTTGAACCAGCTCTTTCACATATTCAGGGTTTAATACCGCAAGGTCATAACGCAGACCTGAGCCAATCAGAATCTTCTTCACACCCTTGATGTCACGCGCCTTACGATAAAGCTGAACCAACGGTGCGTGATCGGTATGCAGGTTTTGACACACCCCTGGGTAAACACAAGATGGTTTACGGCAATTCTTTTCAATTTCAGGATCATTACAGTGCAAACGGTACATGTTTGCAGTTGGGCCACCCAAGTCTGAAATAATGCCAGTGAAATTTGGTGCGGTATCACGGATTTTTTCAATTTCACGCAAAATTGAATCTTCCGAACGGTTTTGAATAATACGACCTTCATGTTCTGTAATCGAACAGAAAGTACAACCGCCGAAGCAGCCACGCATGATATTCACAGAGAATTTGATCATATCGAATGCAGGGAAACGCGCATTGCCATAAGCAGGATGCGGTAAACGTGCATAAGGTAAATCAAAAACGTAGTCCATTTCCTCAGTAGTTAAAGGAATTGGTGGTGGGTTGATCCAGACATCACGTTCGCCATGACGTTGTACCAAGGCACGGGCATTACCCGGATTGGTTTCAAGATGCAAAATACGGTTGGCATGTGCATACAGAACCTGATCATTGGCGACTTCTTCATAAGAAGGCAAACGGATCACAGCAAGTTCACGTGGCGGTAATTTATGTTTAATCGCTTTCGATGGTGCAGGCTTAAGCTGTACGATCTGGGTATCTGGATCTAGATTGTCGCCTTCACGGACAATTGGGTTGGCAACGAATTCTTTCTGGAAGTTCTGGTATTGAGCCAGTGAGTTGCCTTTTTCTTTTTCAACTTCACAGCCGTCAATATCTTCAGTCATCACATAAGGGTTGATGATCTGATCAACACGGCCAATCGTATCGACATCGTTACTTGCGATCTCAACGAATTTAGCTTTCGATTGTTTGTTATGTTTATTGATAATAAATGCGGTACCGCGAACATCGGTAATCTCGTGAACTTTTTCACCTTTGGCTAAACGATGCATCACATCGATAATGGCACGCTCACCATTACCATACATCAATAAATCAGCCTTCGAATCCATCAAGATAGAACGACGGACTTTATCTGACCAGTAATCGTAATGTGCGATACGACGTAAGCTGCCTTCGATCCCGCCAAGCAAGACAGGCACATCAGGGAAAGCTTCACGACAACGCTGGCAATACACTGTTGCTGCACGGTCTGGACGCTTGTTCGGTTCATTATTTGGTGAATACGCATCATCAGAACGGATTTTACGATCTGCCGTATAACGGTTAATCATCGAATCCATATTTCCAGCGGTCACACCCCATGCAATGGTCGGTTTACCTAAAACACGGAAACTCTCGACATTGGTCCAGTCTGGCTGAGCAATGATGCCGACACGGAAGCCTTGTGCTTCAAGCACACGCCCAATCACACCCGATACAAATGAAGGATGGTCAATATAGGCATCCCCACACACCAAGATAAAGTCACATGCATCCCAGCCGAGCAGATCCATTTCTTCTCGTGACATCGGCAAAAATGGTGCGGGTTCAAAACACGACGCCCAATATTTGTCGTAATCAAACAGCGCTTTTGGCGCAGTCTGCGTGGTATAGGCAGTAGACATAGCTTGCGAATCTCGGCTAGCAGATGGAGGAGAGACATCTAAAGATGAAAGCCGATCATTTTAACATGAATTTCATTCATTTTCCCTGTTTATAAAATATTCAAGAACAAGGAGATAACAAATTATTTGTATAAAGTTTAAACAAAATATAAATATTCCCAAGAAATTTTATAATACCTACACAAAATTCATAGAGGGCTGAAAATACCACCCCTCTATGATTCAAACGATTTTAAAACTTAGCGCGGAGGGTTAACTTCATGTTCCGTGGATCGCCATAACGATTCGAGTCTGTTGTTAAATATGAATAATATTTTTTATCCAAGACATTATTGGCATTAACAGCAATCGTAATATTTTCACTCAATGGATAGCTTGCCATCAAGTTAACCAGTGCATAGCCTTCCTGTTTTGCAGGTTTAGAGCCATAACGTCCGATTAACCACTCACTTTGATAATTTACTCCACCACCCACAGTTAAGTTGTTGGGTAACTTATACGTCGCAAATAAACGAGCAATATGTTCAGGTGTAGTTTCATTGAAAGTTTGGCCCTGCTTGGCGATATCTTTTTTATATTCTGTTGTATTGTAGGTATAACCTGCTGAAAGATTTAAATTTGGTAATACTTCTCCACGTAATTCGGTTTCAATCCCTTCACTGATCACCTCGCCAGCAGAGGTATTACAATATCCTTCTCCACCATTAAAGGCACACTGCCCTTTACTACTCTGATCCTGAATAGCTCGATTAATTTGATTTGTTCTAAAAGCTGCAATTGATGCGATCAGTTTATCGTCATTAAAGCTTCCTTTCACCCCAATTTCGTAGACATTACCCTGAACTGGATCAAGCAATTTTTCATTACGATCTTTGACATTCTGCACAACGAATGTATCTGTGAAACTCGCATACCCCGTATAGGTATCATTAAAATCATAAGTTAAGCCGACATAAGGTGTCCAAATATTATCTTTTTTATAATGAACAGCACGACTGTCGACAAATTTACCCGTCACATTACTTTGATATTCTGAATCATATTTAAAATTACTTTCTCGGACACCCGTAATCAACTTGAGTGAATCAGCCAAGTTCCAACGTGTCGTCAGATAAAGGCCAGTTTGCTCAGTTTGTACATACGAACGGCCGCCATCTTGATCATAACGTGGCGCGGCATAAGGTAGACCATAAGGATCAAAGTCAAACACATTTACTTGCATTTGCTCAACACCAACAGGTTTGGTATTGGCTTGACGATCCCACAATGAACCATCCGCCATCATGGTATCCCAGCTGGTCCATTGTCCAGGTATATCACTTTTCTGATGATTGATCCCCGCAACTAACTCATGTTCACGGCCTAACAAGTTAAATGTACCTTTAGTAAAGAAATCAAACACATCAAGTTGCTGATTATAACGATAGCCATATTTGTTGATCGTTGCCTTTGGATTACTCTTATCAATCGCACCTGTGCTAGCAAAGGCAAGGCTGGTAAAGGCCATGTCCATATCAATATCAGCTCTTAAATAACTTCCCTTCACCATCCATCCATTTTCGAACTGGTGGGTCAAATCAATAAAAGCCTGGCTATTTTTCTTATCCCAAAAGTCTCGGTAATCACAACCACAGTTATCTCGATCCAGTCCAATATCAGATCCATCTGAATAACGAGGCAAACTGTTCACTGGCACCGCATGTTCTTTCTGTTGGGAATAGCCAAAATTAAGTAAAGTATTTTTTGTCAGGTCCGCGCTGATAATTCCGTAAAGTAAATTACTGTCGCGCGTAACGGCTTTCATCCATGAATCACCATCTTGATAAGCTAAAACCAGTCGCCCTCTTACTGTTCCTGATTCATTTAAACGGTTGGAAACATCGACTTCCCCACGGACTGTATTCCATGATCCATAACTCACTGCACCGCTAGCATGAAAATCAGCCGTTGGCTTTTTACGAATCAGATTCACCGTGCCTGCGGGTTCTCCTGAACCTTGCAACAAACCCGCTGCCCCACGTAATACTTCAACGCTTTCCAACATAGCCATATCGGGTTTTGACGAAGCGACATTGGTTGCATTGACAGCCACTCCATCGTACTGCATCAAATTAGAGTTCCAGCCATCCCCCATGTTGAACCCACGTATCGAGAAGTTGGTTCGTTCAGTATTGTCCCCCGTTAGAATAATCCCTGTAGTATTTAATAAAGCTTCCCCTAGATTCGTTGCCCCCATATCTTCCATTTGTTTTTGTGTAATCACCGAGACCGACTGAGGGGTTTCCTTAACGCTTAAATTGAGCTTGGTCGAAGTACTGGCATTTTTCTTGGTGTAATTATTTTCCAATGAATCATCTGCTGTAACTACAATTGTAGGCAAAATATTGGTCTGTGCTGTTGCCGCCTCCGTGGCAGCATAGGCTGTTCCAACCCAACACGTATAAAGCGCCAGATAAATTGCACTTTTTGGAAAAATTCGATATTGAGAGATAGAACGATGCATAAGACTCTCCACATAAAATGAGAATCATTATCTTTATATTTTACACTTATACAACGATTATGTTCATATTTTATGCATTATTTTCTGCTTTACCTTATCAATACTTTCAATAAAGGAAGTATCAACTTTTGTTCAGACATCACGATCAGAGTTAAAAACCTTGAATCAATAATAAAATCGGCACTTCCCTTGTTATTCTGAAACAGCCCTAGACTTCAATCTTAATGCCAGCAAAAGACCAAAGATTAAAAACACCGCAACCATAAAAGTGATGCCCGTCCAGCCAAAATTTTCCCAGACCAACCCACCGCTACTGCCCAATAAACTTGAACCGATGTAATAGCAGAGTAAATACAGCGAGGACGCGACTGCACGGTATTGCACAGCCTGCACCGAGACCCAGCTACTTGCGGTGGAATGCGCGGCAAAAAATGAAAAAGTAAAAATAATCAGCCCAAGCAGAATCGTCCAGAGAGAAGGAATTAAAGTAATCAGTAACCCTAGCATCATCGTCAATAACAAGACTGGCAATACCTTATCGCGCCCATATTTAAAGCCCCATTGCGCAGCTTTAGGTGAACTGTAAATTCCTGCCAGATAAGCAATCGAAATCAGACCAATCCATGTTTGTGAAAGATTGAAAGGTGCTTCCAGCAAGTGATAACTAATATAGTTAAATACAGTCACCAGACAACCCATTAAAATAAATCCTTGGGCAAATAAAATACGTAATTTTGGATCTTTTAAATTCTGCTCAAAAGCTGCCTTAAAACGGGAAAAGCGGAATGGATAGGGTTTGAAATGCTGTGATTTTGGTAATAACAAATAAAATAGACAGGCGATAATGAAATTGATAAAACCAATCGCATAGGTCGCTGCTTGCCAAGAGATAAAATCAACCAGCACCCCTGCAATCAAACGTCCGCCCATGCCACCAATCGCAGTGCCTGAAATATATAGTCCCATCGCAAAACCAATATCTTTTTGCGCAATTTCTTCACCGATATAAGTCATCGCTACCGCAGCAACGCCGCTAACAGCCAAACCAATAAAAACACGGGTGGTCAGGAAAATTTCCCAAACAGGAAAAGAAGCGCTCACCAGCAATAAAATTGAGACCAAGAATAAGGCAAAGACCATGATCGGCTTACGGCCAAAACGATCAGAAATAAAACCTGTAAATAGCAGACCAATCGCAAGCGCAACGGTTGAAAAAGATAACGGGAAACTACTGTGAGTGGGTGTCACATGAAAGAATTCTGCAAAGATCGGCATCATTGGCTGGACACAGTACAACGATGAAAATGACGCAAAACCGGCAAAGAACAAGGACCATAAAATCGCAGTAAACGATTTTGAACCATACTCGATATGGGTTGGGCGCAACACTGATTCAGACATGAGGACTCCTTATGCCCAATCAGTATACGCCTTCAGCCGAAATGCGGAATGATCATTTCGGCGATTTTTACCTATTGTTTAAAATAATGCTTTGGGTAAACGAATCTGGATAATTTCATTATCATCAGCTTCTTTGGCATTGCGTCCCGATGAACCAGGGAAATTATTGTCATTCAATACGGTCAGGGTCGTACCATCTTCAATAATCACATCTTCAATGGTCTCAAACGGGAAAGCAAAAACTTTACCTGTACCAATATCCCCTACTCGCGCTGTGCCGTACAGCGCATCTGGATTGGCAATTTTCATCAAGTCGACCAGATCTTCACGCGCTACCGTTTGTTTCGGTTCATTGAACTTAATCCGAATCAGCTTTTTATGTCCGCCGAGATTATTCTGGCTGGCATCACGCTCAATGATAATGCCTTCTTTATCATTAAAGAGTTGAAAATCACCAATATTGGTAGCTTTACTGTCCAGCTCAAACCAATAATAAAGACCTGTATAAGCTTTTTTCTGAATATCAAATTGGGAAATTAACAAGCGTCCAGTCGAGTCATTGAGCAATGGCTTTTCCAGTAATGGATATAAATACTTGCCATCAGGTGAAATTGCCATCCCTTCAAAACCACTACTCCGTCCAACCAATGGCTCAACATAATTGATATTGGCCTTATTGAGCTGGTTTTGTGGTGAACGTAATTCTTGTGTCGGATTCAATGGATTCGGCAATCCAATCGGCGCATCTAGCAACACACCGTCTGCCGAGAAATGCAGCAGATAAGGGCCAAACTCATCACCAATCCAGTACGTTCCATCTGCGCCACGTTGCATAGATTCTGGATCAAAATCCGCGCCAGTCAATAAACGGTCAGTGGTATTGCCATTGATGATTTCAAAAGGAGTCAACTTATTCGGATCACGTAATTGAATAAGATCTTGCACAGTCACTTGTCCTGTACCTTTGCTCTTGGTTTTAAAGTCTGCTTTGATTTTATAAATACGCAATAAGAAATCGGCTGAATTGTCTTGCGTGCCGAAACCATTATCTGCCATCGCCATATAACTGCCGTCATCATTTTTTAAAGCAGCAGAAAAACCTTGTACGGGTTGCCCTTTAAATGGCGGATAAATCCCATTGGCACCACTCACAGCTTTACCCGAGTCTGGGCCAGCTGTATAAGTTTTTACAGGAAGTTTGGCAAAAGAGACTAAGGTAGGCTCGGTCACTTTTTCTGTGGGTGTGGTCTGATCTTGCTTATTATCATCATTACAGGCAACCAGCCCAAAAGCTGTGCAGCACATCACAGCCAAAAAGGTTTTCTTGTTCATCATTTTATTCGTTTGGTAAAAAAATCATGCAAATTTAAGCAAGCTTTGATGACGTTTTTACTGCAATAGCATGAATTCTTTATGGCGGAAAAATGACAACTCATCCAGAACAAACGCCAACCGAAAACTAATGTAAGTTAAAACGTACAATACTTGGGGTGATTGGCGAATATACACATTGTGCGCTATCCACTAATATTTGAAGCATAGAGAGACAGGATGTCTCATTCAGAAGAATAAGAACACAGGATGTGGTCGTTGACAGGAGTTGGCGGCAAGAAACCAAATATGAAAAGCCTCGACAGGATGTCGGGGCTTTTTTATTGTCCTAGCATTTTTCTTAAGACATAAAACTAAACGATTTAACTTACTATTCTGCATTGACTCTCAACGACTTGCTACCTACTATCCGCATGTTTTATATATGATGGTCAGTCTTTTTTTACGATGATAATTTACAACAAATTTAGCTTTTCTCGGTTTCAAATTACTTTTGTCAAATTGAGTATTATCCTTTTCAGTACTTATTTAACCGTTGCGTGTACCAGTACTCAAGGCCCTTCGGTACGTCAGTCTCAACAGTTTGCAACGGGCATTCAGAACGCTTATTCCGTTCCACCCACCACTGCGAATCGCGTTGCCCCCATCATTCTAAAAACAGCAGAAAAACATAATATTTCACCCCATTTACTAGCTGCACTGATTCGTCAGGAATCTAGCTATAGAACTTTTGCACGATCTTCTGCTGATGCGGTTGGTTTAACTCAGGTTCGTCCAAAATTCTGGCAGCAATTTTGCCCAGGCGATTTGTATGACGAACACGTCAATATTAATTGTGGCGCCTATATTTTAGCGAATTACTATCAATCGACTGGAGATTGGGCAAAAGCCTTGGGTTATTACAATGTTGGACCGACAGGCTATCGAAGAAGCCCATATATGCGCCAACAAGCCGAACGTTATGCCAGTTCAGTCAAACGACATGAACAATCGTTAAAAGAAGCTTTATAAAATTTGTCAGTAAAAACCTACATCGGTTGGGGTGATTGGCGAATATCCAGTTCGTTTTCCATTCATTAATATATGAATCATACAGAGACAGGATGTCTCATTCAGAATAACAAGAACACAGGATGTGGTCGTCGACAGGAGTTGGCGGCAAGAAACCAAATATGAAAAGCCTCAACAGGACGTTGGGGCTTTTTTATATGACCTTTAAAAGAATAAATACGGTAAAACAACTGCTATTGACTCACCTAAACCGAGTGCATACCATCCTAATAATTTTATTTTGTCTCGGGTCTTGGTTTTGCAAATCGTCTCTACATCATCGAATCAAGGTATTGCTTCTAACGCACTCGGCTCAATATTTTTAAAGCTTAGTCTTATCATCATCGCGGTGAGCCTTTCTGCGTGTAGCAGCTTAAGTGGATCATTTGCAAATCGCTCGAATCAACTCTCGTCTGGTTTACAAACTGCTTATTCTGTTTCCCCAAACACGGCAAATCGTTTATCACCCATGATTATCCAGAGTGCTGAACGTTACGATGTTTCACCAACTTTACTGGCTGCCCTGATTCGTCAGGAATCCAATTACAATAGCGCTGCCCGCTCACCAACGGGTGCTATTGGGTTAACACAAATCATTTCCAGTCATTGGCGCCAGTCTTGCCCAGGCGATCTTTATGATGAAAATGTCAATATTAACTGTGGCGCGCATGTCCTCTCAACCTACTATCGATCAGCGGGTAGCTGGTCTAAAGCTGTAGCTTATTACAATGTCGGCCCTACAGGATATCAACGTAGTTTCTGGACGCGCCATAAAGGGAAAAAGTATGCTCGCTCGGTTAAACATCACGAAAAAACCTTGAAAAAAGCACTTTAAAAATAATCAAAAATAAAAAACCATGCGTAAATAGCATGGTTTTTTTTATTGGCTAAATAATGGAATTAAGCTTCCTCAAATAAACCTTCAAATAAAACTGAAGATAAATAACGCTCTCCACTATCAGGCAAGATCACCACAATGGTTTTGCCTGCATTTTCAGGACGCTCTGCAATCTGTGCTGCTACAGCCAATGCTGCGCCACTCGAAATACCGACCAAGATCCCTTCTTGAGTTGCACATTTTCTTGCCCACTCAATTGCATCAGTGCTATTCACTGGTAACACTTCATCCACCAAATCCAAGTCCAGATTCTTAGGAATAAAGTTTGCGCCAATGCCCTGAATTTTGTGCGGTGCAGGTGTAATGCTCTCACCACGTTTGGTTTGGGTAATGATCGGCGATTCAGCAGGTTCAACTGCAACTGAATACAGTGGTTTATTCTGAACCTGTTCAAAATAACGTGAAATCCCAGTAATGGTCCCGCCCGTACCAACACCTGCTACTAGAATATCCACTTGACCATTGGTTGCCTGCCAAATTTCAGGGCCAGTGGTGTCTGTATGAATCTGTGGATTGGCTGGATTCTCAAATTGTTGCGGTAAGAAATATTGTTCAGGATTTTCAGTAGCTAAACGAACAGCCTCATCCACCGCACCTTTCATCCCTTTTGCCGGATCCGTCAGTACTAGATTTGCACCTAATGCTTTTAATACTTTTCGACGTTCCAAACTCATACTTGCAGGCATGGTCAAGGTAATTGGATAACCTTTTGCCGCTGCCACAAATGCTAAGGCAATCCCTGTATTACCACTGGTTGGTTCAACAATATGCATGCCAGCTTTCAGTACACCGCGTTTTTCCGCATCCGCAATCAAAGCAGCACCAATACGACATTTCACTGAAAATGCAGGATTACGGCTTTCAACCTTTGCTAAGACAGTTGCACCCGTTTTAATAAGACGGTTGATACGCACTAAAGGTGTATTACCAATCGCTTCCGCATTATTTGAGTAAACCGCGATACCTAAGTTAGCAGGTGTTGGAAATTGCTGATCAGTTGACATGTTATTTCCTTATTAGATTTAAAATGATTCTCAATCATTATAGGCTTGTGAATCTATGAAGAAAGTAGAAAAATAAAAATTATAAAAAAGAAATATTTTTCAAATGGTTAAATAGGAAAAGTTTTAACTACTGTTCCAAAATTTGCGTTACTCTCTTTTGATAATTATTGAGAAAGTCCTTTGTTACCCGAAAATGTTCCGTTTCTTCATAGCTCACTTGTCTAATTCCCGATTCCGAAAACTGGTAAATCTTTGCATTTGGATAAGCCAGAAGAATGGGAGAATGTGTTGCAATAATAAATTGAGAGTGTGCCTGACATAAACGGTCGATTACCGATAACGTTGTCATCAACATGGTAGGAGAAAGAGCTGCCTCAGGCTCATCTAGAAGATATAATCCATTCCCTTTCAGTTTCATCGTTAAGAGTTTTAAGAAAGCCTCTCCATGAGAGCGACGATGAATATCTCCTCCATATTCAACTAGATAATCAATCTCTTTCATGTAAGTTGCTACGTTATAAAAGCTTTCAGCACGCAAAAAATAATAATCCTGAGGCTTTTTATAACTTTTTATTGTGCGTAGAGATTGATGTAAAACCGAGCTGGTCGTTGCCGTATTAAGTTGAACATTACGTGTACCCCCTTCTTCTGAAAAGCCCAATGCTAGTGCCAGTGCTTCAAGAATAGTAGACTTTCCCGAACCATTTTCTCCAACAAAAAATGTAACTTCTGGATGAAATTCAATAGTTTCCAGATCATTCACTGCTGGAATAACATAGGGATAACTGGCCCAATCCAAGCTCTCAGGAGCTTTCAACTTTACAGATCTGATATAGGGTCTTTCTTGCATAATGCCATTAAAAATCTCTTTTCTATAGCATGCTGGATTTTGAGTAGCAATAACAGACTCGTCCGACTCTTAACGTCTTGGTTTGACGCTCTTCTTATTTATAAAAATTCCACGCAATAAAAAACACCCCTAACCGTTTAGTTAGGGGTGTTTCTAATTTAAAAGCTGGCGATGACTTACTCTCACATGGCAAGTGCCACACTACCATCAGCGCTAAGAGGTTTCACTTCTGAGTTCGGGAAGGGATCAGGTGGTTCACTCTTGCTATTGTCGCCAGC
>Ga0157359_1000523_pt1 | contig 14251 bp, 7 predicted proteins | sample AttcapACBM3_FD_111482 | JGI IMG/M metagenome (GOLD analysis project Ga0157359, IMG submission 111482) | Fungus gardens microbial communities from leaf cutter ant in Botucatu, State of São Paulo, Brazil - Atta capiguara ACBM3 | ecosystem: Host-associated > Fungi > Mycelium > Unclassified ...
CAGACTTTGGCTAGGGTTAGGGTTAGCTGGACATAGATAAGATAGTATTTTATTAGTCTACAACGGATAGAGAGCACATAACCTGAAAGTCATGTGGTAGAGTCTAGAGCAGTCTAGAAGGATTGGGAAGAGTCTAGATAGGAGCTAGAGTTAGGAGTGACGTCAAGAGACATGAGTTTCTCATGGTGTACACATGATGTGCACATGTACAGTGGAGATTAAGAGTATGACGTTAGAGCACATATAGGAAGCATGGTGGTCTTAAGAAAGATGTATGGTGGATGAGTAATGGACATGAGGTAATGGCATGGACTTAAGGGCCAGATAGATATTGTTGTAGCACAGACCAGGAGCCATGTATATATATAGTAGATGAATGCAGCAAGAGCTCCTTGTTGAGTTCTCTTGTAATTCACCCATTTGTTACTTGATAGTCCACTGGAGAGCTTTGCTTGTTGTGAGATCATTTGTCCTTGAGTGACGAGTGGTTGCTACAACACAGATACATAATCACAATTATATAACATAAAATAATATTAATAAGTATAACTATAGTTATAGTTATTAGATATAGTTTACACTTTGCTATCTGAGATCTAAAAGAGTATCTTGGAAGTCCAAAAATAAGTAACTAGGTATTATTCAAGAACATAAAAGATAGATTGAAACAACCTTCAGCTTTAGCTTATATACTGTACCTCTATGTTGTGGCAACCACTTATCACAATAACAAATGATAACACGAACGAGTAAATCTCTCAATAGGATGTAGAGTGGGAAGTTCACAAGAGAACTTGACAAAGAGTCTGCTAAATTAGAGCCCTATATATACTAAATACATCTGGTCCATACTACAACCTCATGTCTGTCTCATTTCTTACTTAAGGCTATCATGTTGTATACATGTGTCCTGACATCATCTTCCAGATCCTTCTACTATGTTCTAGGCCTATGATGTCACATCATGTGACATGTTATGTGACTGCAATGTCACATGCCTCTTCATTGTTACTAAAAAGAAAAAGAAATTCAAAAGAAAAGAAATATAAAATCAAGAAAAATAGATAAAAGAAAAAGAAAAATGTTAGTGTCTGAAGCGTTCTATAACACTCTACTAGTTACATAAGTTGTATATTTTGGATTGGGACTTATAGAGTAGGAAACTACTAGAAAGTAGTGAGATATGGATATGTTATTGCTAATACCAGAAGAGCACTATTTTTAGTCAATTTTTAGAATGAGCTAGTACAGTGTAACTACTAGATTATATACTAGTTAGTATACCTAGAGTAGCTATTTGAAATATAACTGCTAAGTAAGTTATCCTGATTTCTAGTGATTCTTGAATGTTAGAGAATAGAGATTCATGAAGTTAACTTAGACCAACAAAGATATCCAAGGTAGAATAGACAGGTGTAATCTATACTAGATAAGGTTGGAGAGTACAAATAAAAAGTAAAAGATTATTTGTAGTTTGGGACAGATATAGTCAGGATATAGAATATGATAATAGTATAGTAATCTTATAATAAATATATAGTTTAGAATAGAATAATCTAAAGTTAATACTATAATATATTTATATAAATTCTAGATAAATATAGTAAGAACTCCTTGTTAAGTCACTCTTATAATCTTTACAAAAGCTACTATTTCTAAGTTACTATTAAATATAACTATGAATTGTCTTAGCTTGTGATTACTACAATATAAAGTTATTAATAAGTTAAATAGAAGTTATTATTATTAGGAAAGCTGTTAGAAGATACTAACTATATATAAGTTTAGATCTAGTTTATAGAAGTTTAATTATACTCTTAGACTAGTTATGTTAGGAACAGACCAGCCACTGAACCAGTTACATTAAAAGTGCGCAATATTAAGCTTAGCTTTGATATTTGGCTAGTATTATATATGTACTTTATACTGTACTCCTGACAAGTTAATACTTAGACTGGCTTTTGATAAACTAGTAACTTTTTTTATTTTATTCTAATCCTTACTAGTCTTATTTACTATCAATAGTATTATATTTATATTTATATTTATAGTTATACATAATTGTTAGAATTTAGAATAGTAAACTTGATTTCTTTTCTTTTTTTCTTTTTCTTTTCTTATTTAGACTTAGTCAAGAGATATAATAAGAAGTTATATATAATAGTTACCAAAAACATAGTAGAAGTATGATATAATATCACAGATCAAGTTATATAGTCACAGTTACACAGTTACATAACAAAAAAATTATGGAAACTATTAAAAGATCTTAGATAATACTTTAGTATTATAATCTTAATATCAGAGTTGAAGATGGTAGACTCTATTTATTTTCAATTTTTTTTTTTGAAATCAACAATTTATTATATAGGGTGCAGTAGTAGTCTGTGCCTATAGGAGATTATTTACAGTATTGTTAGAAATAGACCAGCCACTGAACTAGTTACGCTAAAAGTGTGCAATGTCAAGCTTAGCTTTGACATCTGGCTGGTACTATATATATACTTCATACTGTACTCTTGGCAAGTATATCAACTCTAACCTTACTTATGTAGTTTTCTAATATAAAGGATTACTCAGGAATTGAACCTATAATCTCAAGTAGGTTTGAGGTAGGCATAATCTATGTGAAATGGGAGTTTATTTCCATTACACTATCTCTCTTCTATTTTTAATTTCTTTCTCACTTTTATTTTATTTTGGAAGCCAGAGTTAGTATTTGATATAACTTAGTATCATACATTATTTACAGTTACATAAGACTGTTATGGTCTCACTGTCACACAATCACATATTATGATGGAAGACAGTAGAAGGTTTTGGAAAAATAATATCATATAGTATGTTATATATATAGTTATTTAGAGTGGGCTAATGTAGTAGAGTACAGACCATTAGTTTTAGGTTGTAAGGTAGACAATCATGTACTGAGCTTTCTATTGAGTTTTCTTATATTATTCAAATACAAGGATCTTTCTTTTTGAGCTACTCTAAGATCTTTGAATTACAACACTCAAAATCTTAGAGTAAAAGAACTATTTATATAAGTAATACAAGAGAACTTAATTATTCTTAGTATAATGTAGTTTATATTATATACTTTAGACTGTGGTTTATATATATTTTATATCTACTCTACTCTAATATCTATATGTTTTTATAAGATCAATATATTATAGCTATGGTATTATAATATTATTAATACTAGATTCTTCTTACAATCTTCACATATGATACTGTAACTGTGACAGGTGTGACTAACCAGTAATATATGTAATAGTTATATTATCACTTTTACTTAAGTTTAAATAATAAAAGAGAGAAAAAAAGTATAGAAAAATAAATAAAATAAAAATTGTTAGTGTCCAAAGCATCCTATAACAAACTAGTAGAATTAGACTTAGACATTTTCTCATTTATTTTATTTTATTTTATTTTTTCTAATTTTATATGGATTTTGTTTTGTTTTGTTTTTCTTTTGAACGATGAAGAGGCATATGACATGGAGGTCACATGACAGGTCACATGATGTGATTTCATAAGCCTAGAACATAGTGGAAGGGTCTGGAAGATGATATCAGGGCACATAGAGACAATATAGTAGTCTTGAGTAGGAAATGAGGTGGATATGAGAATACAATATGGACATAAGGGCAGGACTAATTATTAGTAGCATAAACCAAGCATGTTTTGTATAAATAGAAATCTAATTTAGCAGAGACTCCTTGTTGAGTTCTCTTGTGAACTTCCTACTTTATATTCATCTTAAGAGATTTACTGCCTTATGCTGCTATTGGACTTTGTATCTAGTAGTTGCCACAACACGGTTCTCACATTTAGGATAGATTAGTGTAAATTCACACAGACCAATATTAAGTAGTATATAAAATAGACAACTTTGTAGTAAATTCTTTTATTTTACTTTTTCTTTCTTTTGGTTAATAAAATAATATTATAGAATATATATAATATGTTTACTTGTAGTAATAGCATGATAGACTTAAAGATGACATATGTATTTTAGGATAGGATTATTTATTGGTAGCATAGACTATGTAACATTACTATATATAGAATAACAATATATTAGAGACTTCTTGTTGAATTTTCTTATAATCATCATAAGACTCCTTGTGATATGATATAAGACTACTTAAGTAACCTATCAACTATTTAGGTTAGTAGTTGCCACAATAGTAGGAACTCTATTAAGTTCTCTTATATTAACCATTATACAAAGTTCTTCTGTTGTCTTTAATACTTTGAGGCTTAAGTTGTAATAATAACAATTAGTTATGTTATAGTATATAGTAGTAGTTTTTAGACACTTATGACTTCATGAGTAAGATTGATTCTCTTAGATTGATTCCCTTATAGAAATCATGTGTTGTATAATCACAAGTTATGATAACTATAACTAACTCAAGAATTAATGTATGGAATACATATTGATTCTTGACAAAGTTTCTTACATTATATTACTTATATCTTTATAGCACATACTCTAACCCTAACCACCTAGACTTTCTTGAGTGAATGGCACCATTAGATTATTCTGCTTTTATAAATGGGCAAATTGTAAAGTGTAGGCAAGAAAGTAACTGAACCGAGACATGTCGTGCCTTACCAAAAGCAATGAATATAGCACTTATCATGACAACGGGACATCTTTGCCTTCCAAGTAACTGCCACTAAATAAAGAGCATATCCAAGAATAACAAATTGTATTGCATGTGTCCAACGTGTCGAAGGAATACACTGTAAAAACCTATTAATTTTCTACTCACTAGAGCCCACTATCTCTGCCATGAACTCTATTCATGTCTTGCTATTGTTGTAGCAACCACTCGTCACTCAAGGACAAATGATCTCACAATGAGTAAAGCTCTCAGTAGGCTATCAAGTAAAGAGTGGGGATTACAAGAATTACAAGAGAACTCGACAAGGAGCCCTCGCTGTATTGCTCCTCTATTTATATAAATTACATGTGGTCCGTGCTACAACAATATCTACTGGCCCTTATGTCCATGCATCGTCCTCATGTCCTATTACTTATCCACATGTGTTTTCCTTAAGGCCACCATACTGTATACATGTGCCCTGACATCATACCTTTAATCTCCACTGTACATGTACATATCATGTGTACATCATAAGAAACCCATGTCCCTTGACATCATCTCTAACCCTAAGTCCTTCTAGACTCTTCCTGATTCTTCTAGACCCTAAGTTCTTCCAGACTGTTCTAGACTCTGTCACATGACTTCCAGGTCACATACCTATCTTTACCTGTTGTAGACTAATAATTATCACTACAATATATACTTGTCCAAACCCTAACCCTAGTCCAAGTCTGTCCACACTTTTGTCTTATAACAGCTATTTCATCCTTCATAACAACGGCATTTATTTACCAAGGGCAGTACTCATCGATTGAGGGGATTGTTAGATCGCATCCTTTCACCACAATAGTAAATCCAGATAGGAAATGGTATCCCAAGCACTATTGCGAGTCCAGCAAGCAGGGAGTTGCCACCACCCACTCCTAGGGCCTCAAACATTTGGGAACCTCAAGGACCATATATGAGGCAAATAAGTACGGATAAATATTTGAGATACGCACCAAAGAGCGGAAACCCAAATCAAAATAGTGAACGAAGAACCTAGGACAGAGGTTAGTTTATCTCGGGAGAAATCTATCAACATGTAGCTCACGGCGGTGGCAGCGAGAGCGGATGCGGCGTATGTGAAGGCATCTACGAGATAAAGCTGGAGAGGGAGACTGTAATTGTAGCATGGTCAAGGCACATCTCTGTACATTTTTCTCGCGGAAAACCGCTTACAAGGTTGTCATGAATCCGAAGCCAAATATCCCCGTTCCAATTATAGGAACGACCCAATGGATTCGAGCTTGTGCAGACCATCCATAGCAACTAATACATGGTGGTCAATGAATCGGAGTATGATAAATGGTGGTGTATGAACGGCATACAATAGTCCAATAGGAACAAATATAGAGCCAAATATCATCGCTGGGAGCCTCATTTCCGGTTTCCCAACTCCCCCGTTACGATCAACAAGCTACAAAAACTGTGAGATTTGGTAGACATGACATGATAGACGAACCGTAGCATATATACTATTACCGATGTATGCTCCAAGCACAGAGGCTAGAACAAAGCCTACACCCAAGCCAAGATACGCGAGGCCTGCGGTCCCGATCGAGAATCCGTAAATGTTGAGGAAAAGAGCTATTTCAAATCAATTGTGCCCCCTCAACAAATGAGAACATCTCACGAGTGAATGTCGTAAACATGAGATAGTATACTCCTGGTTCTTTGTTAGTGACAGAATAAGGTTCGATACATAAAGTACCCACCATACATGCTACATAGATGATATCCAGCAGTGTCATCAGCTTTGAATGGCTAAATGTCTTGAAGACGTACAATGCGTTGTAAAGACTGAGAATGAAACAGACGAAACTACATGTCAGCAGAGTTGCTGCTCTGGAGAGATTCAACCAGATTTTCTTTTTGACCATCCTGCCTCCTGACATTCTGATATCGCTGGACACCTTCTCTTCCTGTTGGACCCCAGTACGACTGAATTCTTGGTTTCTTTCACGAATTACGGGTGCATAAGTCTCTACCAGGAGAAAAATTCCAGCTATAACATTTGTCGCGCTGACAGCAGCAATTACAACGAATAGCCATTTAAATCCGACCGTTTCCGTGATGAAACCTCCAGCAATAGGCCCAACAATGGGCCTTAGTAGAGTAGTTTAGTGTGAGGCGCTGCGAAACGAGCTAGGAACATACCCAACCTAGTAACGAAAGTCTACCTTTCAGTCAACTATCCTCTTTGATACATTTAGGGAATACCGACCAAAGGTCCCAGGAAAAACAGGGACATTGCCGACGCACGCTCTCGCTCCGCGAATAGATCGCCTAGTCACTTTTGTCAAGGGTGGCATATACTTCTCGGTGTACCAAAGCTCACTGATTGAACCACCACCGCAAGCTATGGGAGCACTACCCACCAATCCAGCTATCTAGTGATTAGTCAGGAATAATAAGGACAAGTAATCCCAGCAGTCACCAAGCATTCTGAAAGCAATTAGAGTATTTGCCGAGGGAGAGAAGGCACATCCAACATTAAAAGCACAAAATAATAGACTGGTACCATGAAGCACCTGTGTTCACAAATGAATCTGTGCCCTGAACAATAATGGAACGAAGTTACCCAAGTACGACCATATATCTCGCTCAGAGGGCCAAAAAGTAGCGGACCAAATGCAAAGGCGAGAAGGAACACGCTGAGAGTCAATGCAACCATGGTCGGGTTCCTGATAGCGTATCGGTCCACGATCTGGGGGAGTGCAGGCGCCTATGTTGCCTGAGTCACCTGAATTTCGAGTCTCAGTTAATTTACCATCATTGATGAAGCAAACGGTGGTGTAAAGTTGTAAGCTGAAACCTAACCACATTTTACAAGATAAACTGTGAAGACACTGAAAGGCAACTTACCACTCCAGCCATTACCCATTTTCTTCCAAATGACCAATTTCTTGGATTCTTGGGACTGGCTGCCCACTTTGTTTCAACATCCATGTCAATGGAGCAAGGTGCCTCTGCGCGCAAGGGTTCTGACATTGGTATGACTGTACGGAGCTGACGCAAGACTTCCCAGCATGGCGGAGAATGGATATCAAGTCGCCGCCTAAAATGAGATGCCAAGTGGAAGAAGCGCTCTGAACCACACATGGTTTACTCGTACAGAGAATCCCAAGCTCTTACATTCGCTTTCCCTTTGAGAAGTCGACTTGTCGCACGGCCAAACGATCGGACTAGCTAGTTTAGTGTCACAAAGTTACCAACACTGGGAAGAGTGAGAGGGTAGAAGTGTTTCCGTGGCCTCGGTGTCATGACTTTTGGGTGGGTTCGCGGGTTTCCACAGCAGTCGCGGTGGTTCCGTAGTCGTCGCAGTACATAGTAAGTTGAGCATGGACCATTATACAAGCAGAGTAGTTAGATAGTTCGTATTATATATCTCTTGTTCCAAACTTTAGATTTCGTAACATGGTGGATCTGTCTGATTGGATGGGAGATTTTCCCTACTGCTTTCTTTTCCATCCACCGCTAGACTGCTATTTGTGACGTGGACCATAAGCTATATCCCTCTACCATATACATCCCCACTGCTGTGAAACCTCAAAGTCCAGTGAATTGAGCAGTAAGGTATATGAGTGACCAGACTAAGACTAATGTACTCAACTGCTAATCTACTGTATGTGTATATGAAAAGTTCATGGTCTGTTTGCGAGATGTTAAACTACAGAAAGGAACATGTAGACACAAAGCAAACTCATATCATTATCCCCTCTCTTGAGACTGTGTCTTCACAACATTGCTATACAACTTCCTAGAAATTTGAACAAGTTAGTGCTCTCAGAGTATTGGGGTGTAGTTTATGAAAGTTATAACACATCTTAGATACCCCTTTGACAACTTCACCTCTATCTTCCTAAGTCATTTCCTTGAAAAGTTAACCCTATTATTTGACAAGATATACTATCTCCATATGTTTCTAAATCGGTTTCTAGTAACAATAAAATTATATTTCAAGATTTTGTTCCAATACTTAACAATCATTTGGAACCCTCCACTCTTGTATGAACATTACCTCCAAATTTATTTTGTATTATTCATAATACTTTTTCTAGTTCAGATTATACCTTCATCTCTACTTTGATCCTTAGAACTTTAGCCAATAAGCTAAGTCTTAAAAAAAATTCTTGATATACAAGACTACGTTCCATGAATTTACTATTACTAAAAAAGGATGTGTAACCTACTAGCAATTCTTAAAGCTCCACAATCTATCTAGCTATGCTAGCTTAATAATAATGTCAACAATTAAGAAGAAACTTGTTCTTGTTATTGGATCTGATCTGGTTAATTTATTGCCTCAATTAAAAAGTTTCTGGTTATGAATCTATCAGTAGTTACTAATACAATTTTACAGATATTAATTATGTTAATTCTTTAATAATAAGCTAATACTTTATTTTCTTTTAAACAATCAATGAGCTATATTAATTTTTTTCTATTTGTGTTAACATTTCCAATAATAATTTGTTATTTTATATTTTACAATGTCTCTGCATACTAGAATTTGTTTTCATTTTTTTTTGGCCATCAATCATCTTATTATCTGGAATACAGAATCTTCTCTATCTTTCAAGTTTGTTCTAAGATTATTCCTGAGCTGTAGTTCATATACATAGAAGAATAGATTATGCTTCTTAAGAGTAGATTTTAGCTTAGATGTTTTAGGAACAATAGTATAACTAGGTAGTAGTTAGTGAGATAGTAGATATCTAGTGTTAAGACAACTAGTAGAGTCTGTGATGTTTACATGGACTTTCACAACCTCCAGAAAAACCTAATATTTATTGACACAATGTACTGTAATTATACTGCTTACCTCTAAGAAAACCTAAGAGAATAGAGTAAAATTCCTAAAGGTAATAAATATTCTACATAGTTATAAAGTATGTTCTAATCTTCTAGATTAGCTTATATGAGAAAGAATGATGAAGACAGCATGATCAGAGATATTCTTGGCAAAGAATGTCAGTCTAGAAAGAAAGAGAAGTCATTCTAAGTAGTGGATAGAATATAGTAGTGGTAATAGTTAATTTCAAACTCTGTAGAGAGTTATGGGATCATATGGTAGATTATATAATGTGATATTATAGGTCTAGAACATAGTGGAAAGAACTAGAACAATGACATCAGGAGTATAGCTACAGCATATATATCTTATAGTAATAGTATGGTAGACCTATAGACAACACATATAGTAAGACTTATGATAGTAGTATATATAGTATAAGAATACATTAGAGACTCCTTGTTGAATTCTCTTGTGATCTCTATAAGACTACTTAGTATACCATCAACTATTTTGGTTAGTGGTTGCTATAACAATAGATAAATGAGCATGGTTGTTATGTTGGAATTTGACCAATAGGAGGAGGTTGTGCTAGTTGTCTTGTTACTTACCTATGAAAAGCCAGAAACACTGGTCAAGTTCTTGATTGACCTATTTGGTTTGTTCATTAGTCTGTAGATATCAAGCAGTAAAAGAGACAACATTGATTTCAAGCAAGTAGTATAGTTCTTTCATAAAAAACACTACAAACTAAAAACTGTAGTTAAAAACAACTTATGTAGGAAGGCTATAAAGCTTTTACACATGGTGCAAGAAGAGTCTAGCTGCTCTTTTATACTTATCATAGTATAAGTTGAGACAAAATAAGCTGTCTTGGACATTAAGTCTACTATATTCATCATTACATCAAATTCCATGGACTCTGGGAGCTCTATAACAAAGTCTATACTAATTGTCTTCCATCTTGTATTTGGAATAAGAAAAGGGTGTAGTTCTCCAATAAATAGATATTAACTAGGCTTGGTTTATATATACAGGTCATAGATACTAATATACTAACTAATATATCTTGACATCTGTAGCTACTAGTAATTCTGTAACACTAGTTTTAAGGTCTTCTGATATTCTGTATGTTTTACTATTCTTGAATAGAGATAATGTGATGGCAGAGATTTGGAATATCAGGAATATAAATCTTACACTAGAATAGGAGTAAACTATCACTTTTGGACTGCTCCATAGTGTATATAGACCTAGTAGACAAATGTTGGAGCTTTCATACAACTTTTACCACTGGATTCTCTTACTTATTTAGCTAATTTCCATGATAGATATCTATTAACAGAGTTTTTTTACTGCTATATCTTTTATAGCATGAATAGCAAGAAGCTCTAGTTTAATTAGGATTATATCTTTATTGTTATAAGAGCTAGTGCTATGGTCAGGCCTCTAAGACAGAGTATTGAACTTATTTATAAATTTTCCAGGATAGTAATACAGCTTGAAATTAAACTAAATGAGATATAACAACTACTATGCTTATCTGTGGTTGAGTTTTTTCACTATTATAAAGTACTCCAAGTTCTTATAGTTAGTTCAAACTTCTACTTAGGTGTTAGAGTTGCAAAAAGTGAACTTTGATTTATTTTATTTTCTATTTTCATTTTATTTTTGATTTATTTTCTAGTTTTGAACTTAGGATTAGAGTTTAGTATAATGTCACAAGTTACTATCACAAACTATCACACTATGATGCCATCACAGTCACATTATTACACACTTATGTGATATAATAGAAGGAGGTAAAAAGTTCTAGAACTGTTATGTCTGAAGTGTCAAAGTTACAAATACTAGACTATATTTTATTTTTATTTTTATTTTATTTTTCATCTCTATTTTATTTAGGATTAAGATGGAGCATAATGTCATATATCACATGATACTGTCACAGAATGGTCATATCATGTCACAGTCATAGTCACAAGATTATGTGATGAAAAGAAGATTATAGAAGGTTTTGAAATAGATGATATCATATAATATGGCAAAAGCATATTGGCCTTATAGATAACACATGGATATTAGGGTAGGCTAGATACAACTTAGCATGGACCAGGAACTAAGTGTATATAAGATAAAGTAGTCTATACTAGGAACTTCATTAAGTTCTCTTGTGTTACTCAATACAAGAGTAGTCTTTCATTCTAAACTCTTTGGATCTAAGTCATAACAACTAGTTTTAGATACTCAACCTGTCATTTGTTAAATTTATACTTTTCTAGACATAGAAATAGCTTATACCTTGCCAAAACTATGTGAACTACCTTGCAATAGTATTTTAGAGTTCAAGTGAAGATAAGGGTGTTATCCAGGTAAACTATTTGGTATAAATTCTCTTGATATGTTAATGTTACTAAACATTCTAAAACATAGTAGAATGAGAAATGTCATGACAAATTGACCAGATACAGATTTTCTAAAACAATTGAGAACTGAAAGATCTTTAAAGGAGTCATTAAGAAGACCAAATACTTATTTTTCAATATTAAAATTCAAGAAATTATAGCAAAGAACAAAAGAACTTGAAACCTTATGAATTGGGTGAAAAGCAGAAATTGCCAGCAATAGAAGCATTGTAATATAACAGACATCCCTACATAAAACTTAATGATTTATAGCAGACTTTACATCAAATATTTAACTCAGTACAAAATCATCAAATAAATCCAAGTCTATTAGATAAAACTCTGTTGAAACCTACTATATAGTGACTGCCTTTTTCTAAGAAAGAGTTTAAGAATACCATTAATAAATACAACAACTTGTTCTCTCCAGGGCTAGATCATATTTCATAGAAACACATAAAAGTCATTATAGAGGATAATAAATGTCTTCTTAACATTGTTGTTATTGTTAATACTTGCATTGGCATAGAATACTGGCCATTATACTTCAAGACATCCTTTTTAATCATCACTCCCAAGCCTAACAAAATAGTTGACAACTCCTTAAAAATGTTCTGCCTAATTGTTCTCAACACTTTGGGAAATTTCATTGAAAAAGACTTTAATATCAATCTATTACAATGAATTTTGTCTATTCTTACCAACTAGGTAGTCTAAAACAATGTTCAACTACAAATACAGGTGTTCTTCTTATATATCTGATTTGTTCAAGATGGGTCAAAAGTTTTCAAACAAGTACACTAGTCTTTAATATTATTTAGTTTTTCCCATTGTTTGATCACCAACTTCTTCTATTAATTCTAGACAAAGCTAGTTTTGATTCTAAAATTTCACTTTTTTTTCTAATCATTTAATTGGTAGAAAAACTCAGTATATAAGGAATAATTTTTTTTCTTCTTTTCAGAATTAATGTAGGTATAGGACAAGGCTCTATTCTTTTTTCTATCCTTTCTGCTCTCTATATTTTATCTATTTTCCACATTTTTAAAAAAAGAACTAAAAATCTTAATATTCCTATCTTATTTATTTCTTTTATAGATGATAGACTTTTTATTTCACAGAAAAAAGCCTTTGAAAAAACAAATACTCTGCTTTTCTATAGCTACAACATTATCTCTTCTCTCTTTAACCAGTTTGAACTCATTATTGAACATAGGAAATCCAAAGTCTAAAGAAGATAAAAGTAGAAAGGAAATTGAAATAAATAAAGTTTATTGTCTTTAACTTTAATACAAAGGATACTTAGAGATATCTTGGTTTCATCTTCAACAGAAAATTGTCTTTCTATCAATATATTGACTTCTATTCCAATAAAGCTCTTTCAACTATAAAGAGTATGAAAATGTTGAGAAACTTGATTCAGAAATTACTTTCCCATTACAAATGACTACTCTATAGAACTTGTATTCTTCCTATTAAATTCTAATGATTCTTTCTATAGTTCTTCAAAAATATATCTCTTTTATATCCTTTTAAAGAACTTAGAAAAAATACAATAGAGAGCCACTATTTGAATCATGGATGTCTTTTGTACATTGCTGTTATGAACTAAGGTCCTTAGGGTTAGACAATAGAACAACTCTTGTATTGAGTAACATAAGAGAACTCAATAGAGATCTCTTTACAAAGTAGTCTATCTTATATACTGCTACCCATGGTCCATGCTTACTACTATGCATCCTACCCTAATCGACCATGTGTAGAACATGAGGCCAATATGTGTTATCCATGTTGTATGACATCACTTATTCTAGATCCTTCTACTAAGTTTTCCTATGTCTTGTGATCTGTCTTGTGACTATGCCATCAGATTGTGACTGATGTGACAGCATGACCAATCAATCTAACCCTAGTTATTCTAAAAATAGAAAATAGAAAAATAAATTGAAAAGAAAATAAAAAATGAAAGGAAAAATAAAATAAATCAAGTCTATCTTCTTTGATCTTGACATATATAGTATAGAGATACTTCTGTATTCTTTACACTTTACCACTTATACATATTCTCTCCTCTCCTCTCAAGTCTTTGCCTAAGTGCAATCTGAGCTCTGAGCTAAGGTTGTAACAATACTCCTATTAAACTTGATCTTTCATAGCAAGATTCTTCTATCCAACTCTTTTGATATTTCACTACTAAAACCTCTGCTAGGGGCCATACACTGAAATCTCTAGCATCTCTTATATATCCAACTTGTATATAAGACTAGTAGTTACACTATAATTTGCTAGTCTGATAATTAATGAAGATAAACTTCTATTGAACTTGATCCCTAGTATTCAACAGTAATACACCAATGTTAGTACTTATCTTCTGTTTGGACTTCTTC
>Ga0157359_1000525_pt1 | contig 14227 bp, 13 predicted proteins | sample AttcapACBM3_FD_111482 | JGI IMG/M metagenome (GOLD analysis project Ga0157359, IMG submission 111482) | Fungus gardens microbial communities from leaf cutter ant in Botucatu, State of São Paulo, Brazil - Atta capiguara ACBM3 | ecosystem: Host-associated > Fungi > Mycelium > Unclassified ...
CCGGAGAGGTTGTGGGTGCATTTAGGCCCGGAGAAACTGAACGTCAACAAGAGACATTCAAGGGAATGTCGCAGCTTGATGGGACCTTATTTGTAAGGGCTGCAGGAGTAGTGATGGATTATATGGGATGGACTATTGCTGGTATTCCAGCAAGTTCGTCCCTATGGGACAGAAGCCTTTTGGGGTATGATGAAGCATGGATTGCCGACAATTGATACTGACTTAAACTATTCTGACTTCCCGGATTTATGTTTTCCATGCCAATCGGAGTCGCAGACGCTTGTATGTCCTGCACTGATCTTGCGAAAAATCAATAAAACAAATGATGATCAAATTTTTATTTAAAAAAACAAAAACGGAGGTATGAGAGCATGATTTACTATAGTTCTCAAGGCTCTAGCACAAAGCAAATTAGAATGTCTGAAGAACTTGAGCCATGGTCCTCCTTTGGAGCTCAATGGCTTGATAGTGTTATGACCTTAGCTTGGAGCTCAGGTTGCACTTAGGCAAAGGCTTGAGAGTAAAAAAAGGGAATTGTTCAATTGGTAAAGCATAAAGACACAGGAATGTATTTACACTATATATATTAAACTACCATAAGGAAACCATTCAGAGTCCACAAAGTAATTGAGTCATACAACATGAGGATAAAGCAAGGATATAGCACCTACTACATGAGATGCTGACTGAGACTATTGTGGTGCAGCTGATCATGTCATTACTACCCTTGACCCTAATCCTCATTGCTTCCAGGAGACATTGATCATAACAATACCCCCTTTTCAGCATTCATGTCCCCATGAATTAGACCAATATTTCCAGCTCTCCAATAACATCTGTAGCCACTATTTTCTTGTTAGGACTGATGATGACTTATCCTCAATTATCAATGGCGATGAAGTATGGTTCATGGGGTGGTTCTCCTTGATACATGGTTATTGGGTAACTATTCCTTGAGGTTTCTGTATTATGTTTCTCTTCTATAAATGCCATTGCTACTTCTTTCCAGAATTCTGGATTTTATTCTCTTCTAGACTGAAGTGATTGATAATACAGAGGTGGCTTGAATAATCTGGTTTGTGTTGGGGAATGTACAAACTTCATATATCTTTCTAAATTCTTGATTTCATTCTGTATGAAGCTTGATTCTGTTATCTTAGATAATGTGGTCTTGAATGTGGTTGTCAATACCTCATATGGCTTGATTAAGATTACCTCTTCATCTTCCTCTTTTCTCTCTTTAGACCTCTTTTGTTCTTTGTCTCTGTATAAATCTTGAATTTCTCAAATATTCTTGTCCATATATTGATTCTCTTATCCTTTGTATTCATCCAATTCATTGGCTAGCATTTGTTGAACTTGGTATGCTCAATTTTCCATATCACTTTGAATTAGACTTCATAAGTCTTCTGATATTCTGAGGATATTTGTGGCATTTATTATTTGATTGTTTTTACTTACTTTCAAGATTATCTCTTCCATCTCTGTAATTATTGTGTTCATTTCTTCTGCCATCTTTATCATGTCTTTGAACTGATTTTGCACATCTATCATTGCCTCTATCCCTCATAAGGTCTTGTGATATAATTAAGTCCAATCATTACATTCTTTCTGTAATAACTTTGCTTTGTCCAAGTTATTAAGCTTTCTGGATATGTATGGGTTGGGAGAGGTTGGTATGGTAATGTAGTTGTCAATAATTTGAGAAAACATTGCTTTGAAAAATTGAGTTGTGTTATAAATTGTCAGAATAGAATTTTACCTCCTCTCTTGATAGGTTTTGACTCGAAATTCTTGACCAATAATCTTCAATTGCCTCTTTTGTATGAGGCAACCCTATTTCTGCAATCTATTGATTATGTTTATCTCTATAACCTTTCCAATGTACCAGATATTATATTACTTTTTTACATTTCCTATACTTTCATTCTTCTTCAACTTTGTATTTCTCTTCTTCATTAATAATCATAGGTGGAGGTACTGGTTCCATGTGTTATCCTTTGTAATGTGGTTCCCTACATCTTGTCAGCAGGTCTTTATTGAACACATTATAAATCATTCATCCTTTTAGAAGTTCAAGCTGAAATGCTCCTAGACCAATGTCCTTTAAGATTCTAAAGGGTCCATATCTTTTTTGGTCCAGCTTCTTTGAGGATCTGTTTGAATGGATATTTTTATTTTCCAACTACATGTTGTCTTCAACCTTCAATTCTTGAGGATTCCTTTATTTCTTATCAAAATGCTTCTTTATTGTTTCTTGTGCTGCTTCCATAGACTTTATATATTGTAGTAACCACTAAACTAGTGTCCAATAGCAGCACAAGCAATAAATCTCACAGGCAGATATCTAGTGGGAAACATGAGTTGTGTAATTCATAAGAGAACTTGATAAAAAACTATAACAGTATTTTACCAACTATTTATATGAAGTTCTCATGGTCTATGTTATGACTATGCATTTACTGTGCATCCTACCCTAAAGCCCATATGTCATCCATAAGTGTACCATGTGTACACCATGTAGTAGCAATGCTCCATTCTCATATCCATTACTCATTTACCTCAAGGCCAGCATGCTATATACATGTGCCCTGACATCATTTTCTAGACTCTTCTTGATCCTTTTAGACTATAGATCCTTCCAGACTGCTCTAGGCCCTATGATGTAATGTCATGTGACTTTCAAGTCACATGCCTTCTCTTGTTGTAGACTAATAATATACTACTGTCCTATCTATATCTTATCAAAGTCTGTCCATACTTTATCATATTATAACATTGTAGCTTTTTTCCAACTTCTTTGCAGGCCTGTAAGAAAAGCTTCTCATTTTGGAAACTCTATTTGTACCACAAGGTTGCCTTTCCATAGGTGTCTTCCAAAGTTAAGTTTGAATAGTGTCCTATCCATTGCTATATGTCTTTTGTCATTGTATTGGAATTCTGTGGCTGCTAGCCATTCTGTCTAATCGTCTTATTGGTAATTGACATGATGTTGCAGAAATGTTCCTACTTCCTGATTAATTCTCTCTGTCTGTTCATTTGTTTAAAGATGATATGCCATTGACAATTGTCTTGTAGTTTCTAGTGCTTTTGTAAGTTCTTTCATAAATTTTGATGCAAACTGTGGTTCTCTGTCACTGAGTATTTTCCTTGGAATTCCATAAAGCTTCCATATTTCATCCCAGTAAATCTTTACTATGCCTTCTGAGAATATATTGGTTATTGTTGCCTTTAGCCTGATTATCTTTGTAAATTTGTCCACTATTACTACAATGGCATTCATTCCATTTGACTTGGGCAGTGGTCCAATAACATTGATACTGATCTCTTGCCATGGTTCCTGTGGTATATCAAGTAGATGTAACTCTCCTGATTTCTTCTAATGTTGGACTTTGTTCTGTTGACACTTGAAACATCCTTGAACATATTTTTTGATGTCTTCTTTGAGTCCTAGCTACCAGTAGTTCTTTTTGACCAATTCCATCATTCTTTGTTGTCCCAGGTAACCCACATCTGCAGGATTGTGATTCTCTTGTAAGATTCATTCTTTGATCTTCCTGTTGTTTGGAATGTATATCCTTCCATTCAAGTAGGTTATTCCATCTTGTTCCCAGGCTAGACCATCTTCTTTCTTTAACTCCTGTTTCACTTTGTATTTCTTTGTATTTCTTCTAATAGATTAGAATTCCCTATCATTTTGTTTATCTTCAGTATCATTATTTCTGCTGTTGTCCTTCTTGTCTATAATTCTTCCTTGAGCATCTGAACATCCTTATTGTCACTTTGCATGTCTACTTGATCCTTCCTTGGTAGAATATCTGCCTTGGTGTTTGTTTTCCCAGGTATATATCATAGAATGAAATCATAGTCTTGCAGCTTCAAATGCCACCTAGCTTGTCATCCATTTAACTTGTGAGGTTCTCTGAAATATTTCAGGTTTTCATGGTCTGTCCAAATTTTGAATGGTTCTATTGCATTCAACAGATATTGTTTCTATTTAGCCAAAGCTTCCATAATTGCTAGTAGTTCTTTGTCATAAATTTCATAATTTCTCTCTGCTAGTTACATTATCCTGGATAAGAATGCTATTGGTTTCTATTTTTCTTCTTATTCCTGGGATAATACTCTTTTGATGGCATGTCCTGAGGCATCTGTTTCTACTCTAAATTTTTGTTCTCTCTTTGAAAGAGATAGTACTAGTTGACTTGTGATCTTCTCCTTTAGCTCTTCAAAAGCCTTCTGGTGTTTTTCATTCCATATCCATTCCTTTTCCCCTTTCAACTCATTTAATGGTTTTGCCATATGACTGAAATTTTGAATAAATCTTCTATAGAAGTTTGCAAATCATAGGAAACTTTCTATGTCTTTGACTTTTATCAGCATTTTCCATTTCTTGACTGCCTTGATCTTTTCTTGTTTCATCTTGACTTGTCCTTTTCCAACAATTACTCCTAGTATTGGAATTTCTTCCATATTGAAGTCGTATTTTGATCTTTTAAAATACAAGTTGTGTTTCTTTGCAATCTTCAAAAACCTAATTGTTTGTTCTTTGAGTTCTTTTATTGTCTTAGCTGGTACGATGAAGTTGTTTATATAGTTTACTAATACTCCTTTATGGAGTAATTCCTAGAAAATGCTGTTCATCATTCTTTGAAATATTCCTGGTGAATTGTACAGTCCAAAGTACATGACTTGTAGTTCAAATAGACCTTTGTTTGTCAAGAAAACTGCTTTCCATTTGTCATCTTCTTTTATCTATACATCATTATATCTCCAAATAAGATTGAGTTTATTGAAGTACTTTGCTTCCTTCAGTTTGTCAATGACTTCTCTTATTAATAGGAGTGGTGTTTTGTCCTTGATAGTGACTTGATTGAGCTTCCTGTAATCTTGAACCAACCATAGTAAACTGTCCTTCTTTAGAATATAAAAACATAGGGCCATATATCTTAATTTTGATTCCACTGTCAATCTAGCTTTTAGTTGTTTATCCAGCCACTGGTTGAGAGTTTCTTCTTCTTTCAATGTTATTGCATAAGCCTTTATGTTTAATTCCTTGGGTGCTTCTTCTGTCGGGTTTATCTTGTAATCCTATTCCCATTGTTCTGGTCATTTTTCAAATTTCTTCTTGTTGAATAGATGAGTAAATAGTTGAATATATTCTGGTAGATTCTCTGGGTTCATCTTGTTCTGTTTCTTTCTAATTTCACTGTTGTCCTATTTCTTGGTTTCCATTGCCTGTGTCCTTCTGGTTTTAAACTTGATATCTTGGTATTTTATTTTGCAACTTCCTAGGCATCTTGTAAATTGTATTGTTCTATTTTTCCAGTTGACTTCTGGGTTATGCTTGACTAGCCAGTTATGTCCCAGAAACATGTCCATTCCATTTAAGTCTATTACCACAGCTTCTAGCTATTCCTTATGTCTATTGATTTTAGTACCACTCTGGTCACCTCTCTGTTCTTTGTCCTATCTGTATTGAAAACTTTAAATGAGAAGTTTATTGACTTTTTCTGTATTCTTTTTTCCTTAACTAGTTATTTGTCAATTTCTGTATGAGTGCATCTGGAGTCTACCAGTACCTTGACTTTGAAGTTTTTGCCATTCTTTGTCTTCACATTGGCTTGCACATTCTTTCTCAGCATTACTCTGTTGGTTAGGAATAATATATTTGTTCTGAGAATTTACAGGGGAGATCTTTTGTACCATGCCTACTCAAGATTTTCTCCAAAATCCTGTTTCTTATCATTCTCTTTGTCATTTTTATTCTCTGATTCTTCTTGAATTTTTTGCTTCTTCATCAACTGCTTCTCTTTACAGTTCTTTGCTATATGTCTTTCTTTATCACATTTGAAACACTTCCTGGTTTCTTTCTCTTTCTTCTTCTAGCATTCTTTGGTTATATAGCCATATTTATTACAGTTGAAACACTTTGGTTTGCCATCTTTGAAGTTGTCATCGCTCTTTCCAATATCCATGGGCTATTCTCATCTACCATATGTTGTTTCTGTTTCTGTCTTATAGTCTTAATGTTCTTCTGTAGACTCGTATCCTTGTCTAATAGAGGTGATTGCTATCTTCTATTACTTGAGTAACTCTGGTACTGCAATGGGTGGGTATCCCAATATTGTCTTGATAATATCCTGTCATATGTTCTTCTTCAATAGAAATATTGTATATAGCTCATCTATATCTGTCTTCATAGCTAAGGTATTAAAATCTATCATGAAGTCTGTTGTGTTCTGTTTCCCTTGTTTAAAGGTTTTAATCTTCAATTTGATATCTGCTGTCTTTGTCTTGTTACTAAACATTGTCTTGATCTTTTTGACAAATTCTTCATTTAGCTCATCAAGCTTCTTCTGTATATATATGCCTACTACACCTTCTCTGAGGTGTGCCAAGACTGCTGTGATCCTATTGTCAGTCTCCATGACTCTATTACTCTTGAGGAATAATCTTATTCCTCTTCACCAGTCTTCAAATTTTGTTCTGTCCCCATTAAACTATCCTAGATCTGGGACCATATTCTTAGACATAACAGCCTGTTTGTTTGTGTTTGTCATTACTAGTACTAGTGCTACAGACATTACTTCATCTGATCATTTCATTGTTTTGTCCAAGGTTTTGTTTGTAATCTGTAAAGATCCTAGTTGTTCTGACAGTACCTCTATGTCGTTCATTCTTCTAGAACTCATCTTGGTTCTTCTTTCATGGTCTACACAACACATGTTTTGTTTATTGTTCAGTGGTGACTTTGCCTAATTTCATCTGTGAATTATCCACTATATACTTTTCTTGCAAGGTAAGCTTGTTAATGCTTTACCAAATGTTATGACCTTAGCTTGGAGCTCAGGTTGCACTTAGGCAAAGGCTTGAGAGTAAAAAAAGGGAATTGTTCAATTGGTAAAGCATAGAGACACAGGAATATATCTACACTATATATATTAAACTACCATGAGAAAACCATTCAGAGTCCACAAAGTAATTGAGTCATACAACATGAGGATAAAGCAAGGATATAGCACCTACTACATGAGATGCTGACTGAGACTATTGTGGTGCAGCTGATCATGTCACTACTATCTTTGACCCTAATCCTCATTGTATTCAGAAGGCATTAATCATAATAAATAGGCTTTAAGTCCTCATCAAGAAGCTCTAAGAAATATTGAGAATTGCTTTTTCCTACTGAAGTCCTATAAAGATTTGCTTTTCCCTACTGAAGTCCCATGAAGACTTGCACAGGAAGTTGGGAACAAGATTGAATTTCTTTGTCTCTTTGTCAACTATATCATGGAGTATCCATTTGCAACAACTTGGACAGTCCCAAAATTCAATAGAATTATTTCAATCTTTAGTAAAGAATTCCTTAAGTTTGCTGGAAATAGACAATACATGAATTTGATAGGAATGTGATGATGAATTGAAGATTCTCTTAGCAGCATGGATGTAATCTGTAATGATGATAATTTGATTGATGTTGTTCAGATGAGTGGCTTGATTGATACCAGATTTGATAGCAAAGAGCTCAGCTTCAGTGGTTGTAACATTGATGGTATGATGGATTATCTTGACAACTGAACTATTATAGACATAGATATGTGCTATCAAGATAGCAACCTGATTCTTGATACTTGTGTCTGATACAACAACTATGAATTTTGGATCTACTAATAATAAGAGAGTGATTTCATCAAATCTGCATGTATGTGCTTTATTATTTTCTTTACTTTTTCTATTTGTGAAATGAAAGGAGAAGCAACTAGAAAAAACATCTATTAGCCTATCTCTAGAGGAGAATTAACTACTAAAGAGATCAAAAGATGGAAAGACTTCATTAGTCCTATTATTCATGTCTACAATAGAATCTTTGATGACCAAACATTGTCTTGGAGTAAGCTTTTCCAATAATAGTCAATAAACTTTGTTGTTATTCATATGTCTCAATTCTAAGAGCAACTTTATGATGTGGTTCAATTGTAGGGTATATGCTCTAAGCTGGGATCTACCACTGAGTTTTTGTAAGTGAAGATGAATCAGAATAAGGCCAGCAATGATCTTAATACCAAACAAAGGAGATGTTTCTAATATCCATATAGCTACTCTTCTCTACATTTTCCTGAGCTCTTTGAGGGAATATAATAATAGTGCCTTGTTGTAGTACTATAATTGAAAGTTGTATAGAGTAATAGGTAAAACATAGCTCCTATATAGAAGTTGCTTCTGGGTAGGAATGAGACCTTTAGACAAATTTCCAAGCATCTTCATGCACTTGATAGTTGATATGGCTTTATTAGTATAGAATTTGATATGTTATTGAAATGTTAGCTTTCTGTCAAAAATAAACCCAAGTTATTGCCATGTATTCTTAAATCAAAGGATAGGATCTCCTAATAATGTAAGGTCTAGAGGAGGAGGATCAAAAACTCTATGCAATCTAAAGAAATGGAATACTTCCATTTTTCTGTATTCTAAAATCAGTCTAAACTGTTTGATGAGAGAAGAAATAATATGATAGCTATAAAGGAGATGTGAATTTGAAACAATCAAATATTTGTTCTAAGTGACAAAGAGTTCATTATTAACAAAAGAAAGAATAGAGATGGGGATTTTTAGATTTTTATACTGTTTTTCAAAAATATGAAGAATTAGAAAGAGATATAATATAAAAAGAATAGGAGAGAGAGCTGATACCTGACTAGCTCCAATGTCAACATTAAATAAAGGAGAAAAAGAATTGTTCTATAGATATGTTGTCTTTCTACTTACTAGGTAATTGCAAAAAAAGAACAAGATTTTGGAATCAAATCTGGTTTTGTCTAAAATTAAAGAGAGAATTTGGTGATTTAGCAATGGGAAAAATTGAGCAATATAAAAGACAAAAGTGCTGGTTGAAGCATTTTTGACCCAGCCTATATGAATGAAATATATTAATGCAACTCCTACATCTATGATAGAACATTGTTTTAGACTACCTAGTTGACATAGATAGATGAAGTCCTTAGAAATCAACTGGAATTGTAATCTTTCACTGATAACTTTGCCAATTAGTTTGCCAATCATGTTGAGTAGAATAATAGGTCTGAAAGCCATTGGAGAGTTGTATAACTCCTTGTTAAGCTTGGAGATAATGATGGATGTTGAAACTTTGAAATATGATGGCCAGTGACCTAAATAAATATATGCATCAGCAATGTTGATGAATTTTCTGAGACATGCAGCTTCTTTAACAATTTTCTTAAGATGTCTTCATGACAACTTGTCTGGTCCAGGAGTTAACAAGTTGTTGCATTTTTTGATAGAACTGATAAACTTCTCTTTTGAGAATGGTTTTTATATTATAGTTGGTTTACTTGAAATTTCTTTTAGTAAACTCATGTTAATTTGGTGATTTAGTGCTACATTGAAAGACAAATAGAGAGCTTGCCAAAAATCATTAAGTTTGATATATGGTTGATGATTGCATTGAATAGCTTTGATTGTTAGAAGCTTACACTTTTTGACCTAGTTTATGAGTTTCCATAGACTACAATTCTTGTTAGCAATTTCTTGAATTTCTTGGTCAACAAAGTCACATTTGGTCTTTGTAACAGTGCTTTTGAAAATTTTCTAATCTTTGATCTGCTTTGAAATACTGTACTTTTCCAGATCTCTACAACAATTCTTGTCCTACCATGCCTTGGAATGCTTTGTGATAATAACAATCTTTGAGTGTTTGTGCCATGTTCTATCTATATCATTGGTGAAAGTTTGTATAATTTACTCAAAAACTTTTCTGCTTGGAATATTCTCTGTGTTTTGATAGCTTTGATTAGTTTAGCAACAAGATTTTCTTCCTCTTTGCTATTCTTAACTATCATATACTTTCTGGTTTGAATATGTTCTTTGGTTACTATAATACTGACAGTGAGAGATACATGATCTAATATTAGTCACCAATCTGGATAGATGGAATTTTTATTGTATTCCAATGAATCTGGTCTGAGAAACATTAAGTTTATGACTGAGTTTGAGTCCTGTTGGTTGTCTAAATATCTAGTGGAGACTTTGTTAGTAGATTTGGACAGTTCTAGATTCATAGAGTCTACAACATCCATAAGATCACTATGTATGAAATGATATGGAAAATTGGGGTTCTATAAACTGTCTCTGATATTGAAATCCCCTATCATGATTAAAGCATTGCTGATACTAGCTTTAGTATTCTTAAAATACTTTAAAGCCATTTGTAATAAGTCTGAATATATGTTAACAAGGAAGTAAATAGATTCACAATTAAAAAATGAGATGCAAGAAGCATTCCTATAATTGAAAATGTCTTTTCATAAAAAAAATCAAAAAGACAAAAGTCTGACATTAATGTATGTTTTGACTCTTAGAAAGTCATTTGTGTTTGAGGGATTTCTGGAAAAAGTAGTCCAGTTTGGGTAATTTAGCACTCCTACCAATTCACCTCCCTCCTTACTCTTTAAACTTGGTATAGAGCATATAAAGGACTACAATAGCTCTTAAAATGAAAATGATATTGAAAAATCCTTACATTTCTAAGATAGTATTGATAACAAAGTTATTCTTTCAAACATTTTGAGAGAAGATCTTGATTTCCTTCATAATCATGCTTGAGAGCCATTCATGTCTGAAAAAATTGACTGTCTTCTACTTTTGCAAAGTTTTTGATACTTTTTTAATATCACTCTCTGTTGAAGTAGTACTTCTAGAAAGAGTATTGGTTGGAGTCAGCTTGATAATCACCTTTGCAATTTGAACACTTGAACATGTATAAGCATAGTTTATCCTACTTAGTTTCAAGTCTTGGAGAGTTAATTTTGAAATTTGCTTTGTAACACCATGCAAAATAGCAGTAGTATTCAGTTTTATGAAAACTATTGCATTTTATGTACTTTGATTCTTGAACCCTGTATACAAAGATGATATATTCCTACTTCTAACAGTTCTTGTACTGATAGACTTCCAGGTTCATATTAGCCCCTTAAATAGTCATGATATAGCTTCCTATGTTAAAGCATCTGTTGATGAGGCCTTTAGCCTTGCTTTTACTCTGGATGTCTCAGATGTCCAGCCAAATAATGGCTATGTCCAATTTAGAAGATATCTTAATGACTCTTAGTCTAGAGGCAATAACAATGTTGTTGAAGATGTGATTGTTCTTGATAATTACTTTAACCACATCTGCTGTTACAAGAATATTGGTGTTCTTGAGTAGATAGGGAATACCTATGATTTTTAGGTATGATTTTGATTGAGACAGATGAGGGACTTTGATATTATCTGTCTCAATATAGTTTACATTTTTGACATATTGCTCAATAGTTTGTAGGTCAAGAGGAGCTGCAATCTTGTTAGTGATTATGATGATACTTGCTTAATCAGATCAAACAAAGTCTGCTATAACTTCAGATTTGATATTCTTGAGCATTCTGTTGATGTTAACAATATGAGCACTGGAGTTTTTTATGAACTTCACCTTGTTGTTATTACTTATTGGAACAATGACTTGCTTTCTCAACAGCTCTTTTGTCATCATATAGGTTTTAGGTTTAGGTTTATCTTTACTATTGATGATTTTTTGAATGTTTTTGATTTTTTCAGCCTGTAAATTAGGAAAAGTTTCTTTAATTTTAAAACTTCCCTAGTGTTACTTAGAGGAGTTGATGCTTGAGCATATGATTTTTGTTGGTCTTTTTTCTCATTTTTTTGCATGTTCTTCTTAAATAATTTTGATATTTTATTGACCTTCTTGGGTGACTTTGCTAGAATAGGAGGAGGAAGTTTGTTGAAGGTGGCAGGCTTGTTTGCATCTTTACTACTCTTGCTCTTGTTGGTTTTCACTTTATTAACTTTCAGAGTAAACTTTGACAAGACCTTGTTTCTAAAGGAGATGTTAGTGATGAGCAAATCCCACTCTGACTCATAAATGGCCAAAATAAAATTCTAGGCCACCTTACCTATATCTTTGAGGTCAGTGACCTCATTAGATTTACTGTTTTCAATCTTCTTGTTGCAAATGTATTTTGTTATACAGTGAAGGGATATCTTAATATTGTTAGCATTTGAATAGAGATGTTCTAATAATCTGTGAAGAGAAATAAAACAGAAATTTCTGTCCCATATATTTTATTCTATTGCCTAATTTATATTGTACAGCAGTTGAATATTGAATATGTTCTGTGGCAAACTTGTGTTAAGGTTATTAATAAACACATTCTCACCTTGTGGCTTAGATGTGGTCTTAAGGGCTAGTACCTCATTTTGTACATGTTGCTCCTTCTTTGAGGAGAGTTTACTAACCAAACCATCTACCTCTACATTTCCTTTATAAGATAATTGAGAGCTATCAATTGGGTTCCAAATGTCATTGTTCATTTTCATACATTGAGCATATAAAATAGATGAGGTACTAGATGAAATTAATAAATCTCTTAAAGCAGCTTTATTTGAGAAAGTAGGTCTTTCTCTAATAATGTTATAATTAATGTCTATATCTATGTTGGAAGGTAATTGAGCCATTGAGAAATGTGTTGTACTGAATGCTGAGTTAGAAAGATATATATTCACTACTTCTCTTATAGGTACTATTATACAAGATGGTAGTAAGAGAGAAAGAAATAATAAGTCATAGTTCATATAAACTTAATTTCATTATTGTGTTTTACTTAGTTATTATATTACATAATTGCATGTATTACTTTCTGTGAACATGTTTCTAACTTCTTGTCATAGTTTGAACTCTAAGTTATATCTAAACTATATCTTTCTCCACAAAGATAGCACTTACCTATTCTAAGTAATGTTCTTCTATTCTTGATCTGTCTTCTACAGCAGTGTTATTTTTATTTTATTTTTGGTTTTCATTTTACTTTTCTTTATTTTAGACTTAGATAAAGAATATGATATGATATTATGTATGACAGTCATACAAGTCACAAATCATGATGAAAGCATGACACATGTCAATGTCACATGTCACATGATCATGTGACACAAAGAAGAACATAGAAGGTTCTGGAATAGATAATATTATATAGTATGGTAATAGTATATTAGCCTTATAGAGTGCACATGAACTTTAGAGTAGATTAGTTAGAGTGTGCACACAGATTATAGTCTGTAGTATATAAGGTAAATTTGTACTTTGAACTCTATTAAGTTCTCTTGTACTATTCAATATAAGAGTATGCTTTTGTCTTAACTTTAAGACTTAAGTCATAACAACAATGTTATACTCTGTCAAAACCCCATGAGAACTCAGTCTTCCATAGCAGAGTTTACTTCTATCCAACTCAGTTTTCCATAACAGAATTCTCCTATTTCAACCTTCTATCAGTATTTCATCACTAAAACCTCTACTTAGTATTGTACCCTGAAATACTCAAGCTCTTCTTTAGTTCTATCTGTATATAAGAACTAGTAGATATATTATATTCTCTAATCTGATAATCAACAACAACAGTTAAATACTAAACTCTAGTATTCTTCAGTAACATATTTCTTATCAGCACTCAAACTTCTTAGACTCCAGTCTTTCTCTAAAGTTACAACCCTATAGCAGACAGATATACTAGTACAGCATATAAGCTAAAGTCAAGGTTGTTCTACAAAGTTCCCAACTACACATATCTTATATGAATTTCCACACTCAGTATAAACTATAAGCAAACTTCATAGATTTTTGCTCTCTAGTATAAACTGTATCTAACATTTACATTGGTTAAAACTCACTATTTATGGGTTATATTCTTCTTTGTAATAATAGCACTTATTATACAACATTCTTTTCTATAAAGATTAGTCTCTATCATTATCTAAGAGTACATCTTTTTTTACAAGATAGTACTCTGTAAGTACTTTGTTTTACTTTATCTATACTTAATCTCTATTTCTATAAAAACATGGATCAATTCTATTCAAATCTAATTATCTATTAGAGCTGGATAGAAATATTAATATCACTTAAGGTAGAAATATCTCTAGTAGTCTTATTCTACCTCTACTCAAGCTTCACTATGTTTTATATATATTCTCTGTATATAAGTGTTAAGAATGAAAGAAGTGAACTTAAAACTTTTCTTATTTTCTTTGCTCAATTTTATTTTTCTTTTCAATTTATTTTCCTTTATTCTATTTTTAGAACTAGAGTTAGGGTTAGAGTGACAAGATCATGCTATTATACAGCAGGTCACATCAGATGACATGGTCACAAGTCACA
>Ga0157359_1000526_pt1 | contig 14212 bp, 7 predicted proteins | sample AttcapACBM3_FD_111482 | JGI IMG/M metagenome (GOLD analysis project Ga0157359, IMG submission 111482) | Fungus gardens microbial communities from leaf cutter ant in Botucatu, State of São Paulo, Brazil - Atta capiguara ACBM3 | ecosystem: Host-associated > Fungi > Mycelium > Unclassified ...
CATACTTTGTAGAAGACACTAACTCTTCCATTACATCAGATAACATCAAATTGATAATCAAGGCCAACCATATTTTCAATGATTTTATACTCATATCTAAACCTAGAATTATCAAAGCTTCTTTTAAGTCCAACATAGTAGTTATTTGGATAAATGGTTGGGATACTTAAAACAGTAAGAATGGAAAAATACTAATAAACAGGTGTTTTAACATCAGAAGACATATTGTCACTATTCATAGAGCAAACATGAATCTAAGTGTTCCCTAATGTAAAAATTGCTAAAAGTAGGGATATAATACTTTTGTGTGCAGAATCCAAGGGTTGAAGTGTGTCAAATGCAGTGGACTGCATAAGAGTGAACACCATTATCATTCCGCTTGGTGCTGCAAAGTAAATTTCAAGATTAACTCTTTTAGACTCAAAACAAAACAAGAGAAATCATGCCCCTATTCTTTCAAATATTCAAACTACAGAGGTGACCATCAGGCAGACTCCAAATTATGCTTATTTTGGAAACATTGGTTCAACAGGAAGTAACATATGAAGAAATACCAAGAAATCCACAACACTAAGAGCAAATCAACTTGCTTGGCTGCAAGCAGCATTCAAGAATAATTTTAAGAAGCATTAATTTTTTTTCTCAGAATATTTGTAAGAACAATTTACTTACTAATACCATTTTGGAAGTACAGAAAGAATTCAATATTATTTTCATTCAAGAACTACCATGGTTATTTATAAAGTTTATCCCTAGCTTATTTAATAGGAAAGAGGACAAATTAGTAAGTATTCCTAACCATTCTTGTTGGATAAATTTTTCTAAAAATCTATCAAATTCTAACAATTTCCTAAGAGTCATCATATATATTAACATTCAGCTCGCAAATCTTTGCTTCACTCTTTGTAGAGACATCTTTAATTATAGAGATGTTTCATGTATTTCTTTCTTCAATTGTGGTTCTATTTATTTTTTACTAAATATTTATTCTGACTTGTTGCAATTAGCCTTAAAGTATTTCAAGAATATTGAGGTCAACATCAACAATGTCCTCATTATGATAGGAGATTTCAATATCAGAAACAACTCATGGAATCTGCTATTTCCTTATCATTTAATTCATAGAGATACACTTACTGATATTACTGATTCCTTTCAGTTGTATATTTCTAGCCCCACTGTTCAAGTTTTTATGAGATACATGGATAATCAGAACAATTCCAATTCAGTCATTGACTTGATGTTTCTAAGGCCAACATCAGAAGAATTCAACAACTATTCCATTCATATAGACTGGAGACTATCTTTGAATCATGTCCCACTTACTATGAAAATTTTGATATTTGAAGAGAACATTCAAACTAGAAAACATACAATTGTCAAAAACAGCAAAGAAGATCACAATTTTGTCACCAATGTCAAGAATCTTATCAAAGGCCTTAATACCTTTTATATTGACAGCAAAGATGATCTTGAAAATATTGTACAAGAATTCACTAATAATATGGATGAGTTCTGGTTTAAACACTCAAAACTGGTCAATATCACTAAGCATTTGAATTTATAGTAGAATAAAGAGTGTCAGATGTCTCTAGAAATTTATAAGAATTCAAGATAGTTAGATGACTGGAAAATTTTCAAAAGGGCAGTCAAGGCTTTAAAACATGAATTTTTTAATAGAAAAATTCAAGAAATTTCAAACAAAAGAAAAGACTCTTAGAAACTGATAAATTGGGTTAGGAAAAGGAAACTCTCTGCTATTAAAGCTATCAAGTACAATAATAAACCATGTCTTGAAATCAAAGATCTGTGGCAAGCCCTCCACAAATCATTCAACTCAGCACAACATCATCAGATTGACAAGTATCTTTTAGATAAAATCCCAGACAAGCCTCAAACTGAATAGTCTTCTTTCTCAAGAGAAGAATTCCTTTCAGCTATACTCAAATATGGCAATGACTTGACTCCTGGACTAGACAAGCTATCTTGGAGACATATCAAGAAGATTATTAAGGATATGGAATGTCTCAACAAGATCATTAACATTATTAATGCATGTATTGAATTAGGACATTAGCTGTCATATTTCAAAACATCCACATTTATCATAATCCCCAAGCCTAATAAGGAGTCATATGATACTCCAAAGACTTTAAGGCCCATTTTTCTTTTAAATATGCTTGGCAAGTTAATTGAGAAAGTAATTGGAGAAAGGCTTCAATTTCAAGCCTTATCAAAGAAGTTTATTTATCCTTGTCAACTAGAAGAACTCAAACAATGTTTAACAGTAGATATGGGTATTGTTCTAATGTATCTTATTCATGCAGAATGGGTCAAAAACTGCTTGACTAGTATATTAGTGTTCTTCCCCTACTTAAATCATCAGCTTCTCCCCTCAATCTTGAATAAGGCAGGCTTTGATCCTAGAGTTTCTCATTTCTTTGGAAATTACTTAGTGGGCAGAAAAACCAAATAATAACTTTTCTTCTTCTTATTTTAACATTAACATTGGTGTCAGACAAGACTCTGCCCTATATCCCATTTTATCAGCTCTTTATTTATCTCTGATTTTTCATGTTTTTGAAAAAAGACTAAAAATCCTAAAAATTTCTGTTTCAGTTTTATCTTTTGTAGATGATGGTCTTTTCTTTGCTCAAAGCAAATCTCTTCATATTTTGAACTCAAATATATTTTGTAGTTATTGTATTATGTCTCTTCTTCTTGATCAATTCAGCTTAGTTATAGAACATGAAAAAACTGAAGTATTTCATTTTTCCAGATCATACAGCATCTTCAACCCTTCTCCTTTGGATCTCTCTTTACTAAGAGGGCCTGTGCTTCAACCTAAGAAAAATTGGAAATATCTGGGCTTTATCTTTGATAGGAAATTATCATTTCACCAATATGTCAACTTCTATGTGAACAAGGCCATTTCTACCATCAAAAGCATGAAAATGCTAGGAAATTTATCAAGAGGTCTCATTCCATGCCAAAAGCACCTCTTGTATAGATTGTGCATTCTCCCTATTGCACTATATGGGTCTTCATTGTGGTTTTACAACAAAGCTCCATTATCATATCTGCTTAAAGTTCTCAGAGACATGTAACACAAAGCTGCTCTGTGAATACTTGGAGCATTTCAAACATTGCCATCATTAGGTATTGAAGCTATTGCAAGTCTTATACCAATACACTTACACCTTCAAAAGCTTAGTAAAAGAATTCAGCTTCAGACCTACTCTCTTCTGCCTAACCACATCATCAACTCTATACTAGAAGTGAGACATTCCTTTAACAAAGAACATCACCTGCTATCAATGGAGAACCTAACCACAAAACAGAAATTAAAAATCAAAGAATCCATTATAGATGCAAACAACAGATTGAATGGTATCTTCAAATCATTTGACTTATTTAATCGTGAATTTTCCCCTATTAATAGATTAGTTGATTTATTTTCTAGTTACATTTCTTTTTTGTGTTTAGATAGGAGGAGTATCAGTTTCAGAAAGTCTCATATCAGAAAACTCAAAAAAGTTGTGTTCAACACTTCAATAGATCCCAATTCTACTATCATTGTATCAGATGTGAGTATCAAAAACAATATAATGACTTTGATAGCACACATTCACACTTATAATTCACCAATTATCAAAACTATCCATCACATCACAAATATCATCTCTACTGAAGCCAAATTATTTGCTATTAGATGTGGAATAAACTAGGTAGTTTAACTTTCCAATATTGAATAAAGTATTGTTATCACTGACTCCATCCACACTGTGGAAAATTTTTTTGACTCATCCATTCATTCTTATTAAACCCAAACAGCTTCCATCTCCAAGAAAATTAGATATTTCTTTGAAAGAAATAATCATAATTCCCTAGAATTCTGGGAATGCCTAAGTCAAGATAACTGGTCACTTTGCAAGGTTGTAGATAATGAAACTGAAAAGTTCAACTTGACCCCTCTATTTCTATGTAAGTTTTCATGGGAATTCAGTCAACAGAATGAATGTGATGATCTACTAAACAAATAGAAGATGACATTTCAAGCCTCAGATGACAAGAAAAGAAATTTCCTAGATCTTCTTAATAACAATCTTAATACTATTGAACTAACATATTTGAAAGGAGGATCTTGGCTGAAAAACTTTGGCCATTCAAACTTGCTATGTGCTAGAGCCACAAGATCCATAGTTATTCACTCCCCTATTAGTGAATATTGACTAAAATTCTTTCCAAGAGAAGAATTCACATGTCTATGTAGTGAATATCCAATCAAGACAAGAAGACATATACTTCATGAGTGCAAAAGATTCAACAATTACTGGAATCTAAGAAGAGACACAATATCTCATTTCACTCTTTTTCTAAAGTTCAAAAGCGGTGTCTTTTCTTTTGGACAAGGCATTATATAGCATTTTTCTTGATGATATTGACTAGTTAATATCATTCTTCATTTTCATTTCATTTTCCTTTTCTTTCAGCCTTTTCTCTTTCTTTTTCTTTTTTCCTTTTCTTTTATTCTTCATGTCATTTCACTCTGAATGTATGTAACTATATTTGTAGTTATTACAGTCTGCTATCAAGCTCTGTGTTATAAATTGCTGATTTAAAAAAAATGTGATATAACATCATGTATGATGGTCACACATGTCACAAAGCATGATGAATGTATAAAAATAGTCACAGTCACAGGTCACATCATTGTATGATACAAAAAGTCATAAAAGATTCCAGAACAGATATTATATAGCATGATACCAGAATGTTGGCCTTATAGAAAGCATATAGACTTTAGAGTAGATTAGTTGTAGTGTGTGCACACAAACCACAGTCTGCAGTATATAAGATAGATTAGTTTGTAACAGGAACTTTGTCAAATTCTCTTGTGTTACTCAATACAAGAGTGTGTCTTTTGTCTTAATATAAGAACTTAAGTTATAACATATTCCTTCTCATGTTATCTCTGACTATGGCTCATAGTTTGTCTCAAACCTCTTCCATTCTTTAGATACAGCTCTGAACATGTATCTTTTTTTCACTTCAGACTACTATCCTGAAGGTAATAGACAAACTGAACATATAAACCAGACTCTGGAGTAATACCTTTGTATATATTGTAACTACCACCAATATAACTGGTCTAAACTCTTGTCTCTTACATAAATAATGCTTTTAGTGCTACTAATGATATCTTTCCATTCTTTGCTAATAAGGGCTACCATCCCAGCATTTCAGTATATCCTGAACATAATATTGCTTCCTCTTAATCCTGTAACTTTTTCATTGATCTTAATGAATTGCAAAATATTCTCAAAGCAAAATTGCCACAGTCTAACAGTACTACCACAAATCTGCTAATATGTGGTAATCTCCTACATCTGATTTCAAAATAGGTAACAAAGTCTTTGTAAAAGCTTAATTCTTCAGAACCATACAGCCCTTTAAGAAGCTATTCAGAAAATATTTTAAACCTTATGAAATTATTTCCTAGCCTAGTACTTTGTTATCCACTCTTTGCCTTCCAAAGTTTATATACTCTATATATTCAGTTTCTATGTCTCTATATTCAAACCAGCTACTTCCAACACTTTTTCTGAGAGAACTCAACCTGTTCTAGCTCTAGTAACCATAAATAGAAAGCCTGAGTATGAAATCTTATAGATTGTGGACTCTATTAGAGTGATTGGACAAAATATGTGGAATTTTAGTGGAGTTTGCAACTCCAGGAAAATCCTGAGATTATTTAATAGTATTAAATATATAACTCATTTCCAGGAAAATCCTAAGAGAACAAGATGGAGTTTCCTAGAGGTTACAGTTACTATAAGTACTCAAGAGTTTATTCCAATCAAGTGGAATATCAGACAGAATATTTGGTAACCTAACTACAGAATGATATAGCTGTATAGTTAGGAACTTCAATGTAACAGCCTCAAACATTGCCAGATAGTAGAAGCTTATTAGTCAGTAGCCAGAGGAAGTAAGTTGATGGTTGGGAGAGAGTATATAGGAGTCTGCAGTATTGGTATAGAAATATGCAGGGTCTGGCAGTGTTATAGTGGAGTATTGGTGTAGGACTTAAGGAATAAGAGATCTGCAGGATTAACTTAGGCTTTGGCATGTGCTACAGACTTGAATTTAGGTAAGGTAGTGAGTTCTCTTATAGACTCCAAAATTGATTAAATATGGGCTTACAAGCTTCTCTACAAGATCATTTGGCTAGAGTATGAAAACACTGAGAACAAATCTGAGTGGCTCTCTGCCACTCACTTATGAACTTAATCACTAATTTTTACAGTGCTTACTTCACTAAGTTCAGTCCTCTCTCCCTGTTTTAACCACACTACTGCATATCCAACTCTGGCCTCTATATACTTTCAATAGAGTTATCTCTTATCTTTTTGTCTCTGTTTTCATGTTTTATTTTTTCTTATAATAATCTTAATTGATTTTCTGTTCTTTTGTTTTACTTAATTTTCTCTTAATTTGGACAACAACAAAATTCATTGAATAGTAATAAATGTAAAACAACTACTAATCAATAGGAGGCAGTATCTGCACTACCACCACTTTTTCCTTTATCTATTTCTCTATAAACTTTTCTTGGTGGCTTCTATCTGCCATCTTTTCATTTTCTTTCTCAGTTTTCTCCTCTAATCCTTACCTCACTTCAATGACACCTTGAATCTTTGTTAAATTAGCCATCAAGCAGTCTTGTTCTTTTACCAAGTCCTAATGTTCTTTGACCAACTTTCTGAATATCTTTTCAAGTACACTTAGAACCCTACTATATGCAAAGTTTGTCTTTTGGGGGCTACCAGTGTATTCCTGAGTAGATATATACTACTACTTGATAGAAATGTATCCTGTGTAAGCTAAGCATCTACTGTAGAAATATGTGTGATGCTATGTCATACCCTCTTAACTAAGTTCATAAAAGTAAACTATAAAATAAAGAAGAATAGAAAAGTAAAGAGAAAACAAGTAAGTCTTTTTTGTACAATTCTGACAAGTAAGAGGAGTGTATTTATGATTATATAATAGGAAGTTGAGCAATAATTTTGTAAATTCATATCAGGTACAATTTATACTTAAGATGAAAGTCTATGGAGTTAAAATGGAGTTCAGATTAAGTATGGAAACTTATCCAAAAATACAGTGTTTTAAACTTTGTGAACAATCTTGGCTTTAGCTTATATGCTGTGCCATCTACTTGTTGCATGGTTACAACTTCAAATGATGAAGCAAGTACTAATAGAATAAGTGTTTAAAACATTTGAGTACTAAAGTGGTGTTATTACTACATAGTTTAGCAATTCTCTACTTTGAGTGAGACCAGTATTTATGTCCAGCTTCAGTAGCTAGGTAGATACATGATTAAGTTGATATAAATAAGCCTGCCATGAAAAACAAATTACTTGTGGAGTTTTAATTGAGAGTGATCTGTTGTGGAAGATGCCAACACTTAGGATTTGGTTTAGACTTTAAAATATAACAATTCTATGGTTTATTGATTAGCATTTGATAAGCTGCTTTGCAAAGTTTGAAGATAATGAGATAATAATTGAACTCAAAAACATGGTAATAGTATTGTATAAGATAGCTATTGAGGAGTACAGCTAAAGTTTTTGTGTTTGAAAGCTGTTAGAAGCTGGGGCTCATAACCTGTTAAAATTAGAGTACAAGTGATAAGTATTGTATCTTAGAAGCCTTAGGAACTACTCTAACAACCAAAGAACCCTAAGGTTATTGAATTGTAACAACTAGCTTATCTTCAATCTGCCACTCATCATTCCTCAACACTTTTATCTCTGCCTTCTTCATTTCCTCTACTACTTTCACTATCTCATCATATTTCACTTCTGATTTTGTCATTATTTCTATAATTTCTTCTTCAGCTCCCTCAATTCCTTCTACACTTTCTGCTCAATCTACTTCCCTACTCAAACTATCTGCTCATCCCATACTCTTGCTAGCTACATGTTTCAAAGCAAAATCAAATCTTAACAGATACAAAGCCGATCTAGCCTGTCTTTAATTTGATTTCTAAGACTTCATGAAGCATTCCAAGTTTTTATGATCTGTCTAAATCTTGAACTGATCCTTGGCTCCTTCCAAAAAATGCCTCTATGCTTCTAAAGATCTAATGATCATTAACATCTCTTGATTGTAAATTTTATAATTTCTTTCAGTTTTATTCAATGACTTCCAAATATAGGCTACTAGCCTCCACTTCTTATCTTTACACTTCATTGACAACACTTTACTCATAGCAAAGTCTGACACTTCCACCTCCACTCTCATCTTGTTATCTAAGTCTGATGTTGCCAAGACTAGTTCTATTGTAAACTTCTGTTTCAGATCTTCAAATACTTTCTGCTGTCTCTCCTCCCAATTCCACTTCATATTTTTTCTCATCATTTTATAAAGAGGTTTTGCTATCCTTACAAAGTTCTTAACAAATCATCTATAATAGTTTGCCAACCCCAAAAACTTCTGCATATCCTTTATACTCCTCAGTATTAGCCAATCTACCACTTTTTGTACTTTCTTCTTCTCCATCTTCATCCCATCTGGTTATATTATGACTCCTAAAAATCTAACCTCTCTAACCTTCCATATGTATTTTTCTGGTTTTACAAATAAAGCATTTTCTACCATTCTTCTCAGTACTTCTTCTATGATATTGTCATATCCCTTCTCTATCTCTGTTCCTACCATTACATCATCAATAAACACTGTCACATCTCCTCCTTCTATCATATCTTTCAGCAAGTTATTCATCATAGCCTAAAAAGTTACTAGTGAACTTGTAAGTCTAAAGAACATTACTTATAGATACCCTTTGATGTTGAGAATGCTACCTTTCACTCATCACCTTTCTAAATCCTTACATTATTATACCCCCACCTCAAGTCCATTTTTGTAAACACTTTCTTCTCTATGTTATCTATCAAATCTGAAATAAGTAGCAATAGATAATTATTTTTGATTATCCAACTGTTCAAATATTGATAGTCCTATACCATCCTCTTCTTTTTATCCTTCTTTAGCATAAAGAATACTAGTGATGTCTATGGTGACTTTGATGGTTGAATATATTCCTTTCTCAATTGATTCTTCAAGAACTCCTAAACCTTTTCTCTCTATTCTAGATAATAGGTATATCTTCCTCTTTTTTCGAATAAATTCTTCTCTAAGATCTATGGTATGATTTTATAGCATTCTCACTAGCATTCTCTTTAACTCCAGTTCTCTGCATTTATTTGGCTAAGTATCATTGTCATAGTATTCAACAACTCAAAACAATATCTCTACAAATTACTCTATAAGCACTAGCTAGTATTATCCTTACCCAATCTCACACTGTCTACTAACTACTTATCTACTGTTTTACTAACTAATGTCCTAATCAAACTGTATACTACTATTCCTAAGCAGGAAATACCTAAGCTAGATGCTTTTATACTAGATAATGTTACTGTTCTACATAAACTGATCTATCACAAACTTCATTCAGCTTGTATCTTCACAACCAGTGGACTGATTCTTATAAGCCAAGTTGCACTGAAAAGCCCCAAATGATAGCTATCTGCACATATGTAGAATGTACAAAAGTGATGACAGATTACTAAGATATCAAACCATCAGTAACTACAAATTTCATTGGCTATTATTTTAAGAATAACTAAACATACTCCTACAATCAAACTTGCATTGGAAAGTGCTCATTGAATGGTTTCTAATAATATATTATACATTATATAAAGATCAGTATTTATAGAGTTACAAGTATATCAATATAGTAATATAATTAGTTATCTTCTAAAATTAGCCTGACATGACAGATGACAGCCTCACCAGGTATGAATTTTGATTATGTGATGAAAACAGCTTGCATACAGACAATCACTCTTTCATATATTTTTATCATTGACATCTGTATTGATCATAATCATAATTGTCATCATTATTGAACTTCTAAATCACTTCTAAACCTCTGAGAGTACACCCTAAGTTTAGATATTACAAACAAGTGAGTGAGTAGTTCATTTTGTAATAGATGTGTTACAATTTAAGACTCAGAGTTAAGTCAAAAAGGGATCTTGTATTAGAAGGGTTAATATAAGAGAACTTGATAGAGTTCCTAATATAATGTATCTATCTTATATATACTAAACCAATAGTCTATGCTATATGAATTCTAGTCTACTTTAGGGGCTATGTATATTACATACATAATTATATGATCATGACTATAATATGTGTGACTTGTATGTAACAAACATGCTATACTTTTGTTACACTTTGTGACACTTGTAACTATTATATGTAATATTATATTATGTTTCTTATCTAAATTTATAAGAGAAAAAGAGAAAAATAAAGAAAAAAGAAATAAGAGAGAAAATAAGAAAACAATTAAGTTCTTTCAAGTTTTGATACAAGTAAAGAAAGCTATTCTTTTTCTTGATAAAGAAGACTAGTATAGTTATAGAAGACTTGGAAGGTTATATCTGTTTAGTACAGAGATTTTCAGGAAAAAATATACTAAGCTCCAGCTACTTTATGAGTAATAGAAAATATATCTCAAATAACTTGGGCTTAGAGTGACTAGGTAAAAATATAGAGTTTATATAGAGTCCATACTTCTAGATAAATTTAAGTTTATTGTTTATATTATATATCAAGTAAGGACTTATTTCTAGGAGAAACCTAAGAGAACAGAATAAAAACTTTTCAAGGTAGTAGATACTTTTAGATGTATTTCAATCAAGTAGAATAGTGCTAACCAAGCAAAGGATAATAGTACCTAGATAGGTTAGTAGGTGTTCTACCTGATGTTCTATCTAATTGGAATAGATTTTATCAGTATTTAGAGTAGTAGTTGTCTTCAGAGAACTTTATCCTGTTCACTTAGAATTTCCTAGAGATAAGTTATGTACTTGGTAGTTAGTATAATATATGCTTAGGATTCTCTGGAGATTGTAAATTCTATGCAACTCTATGAACTTCACCTAGTTATTCCAACAGCAGAACAGAATTTTCTCTCTGTGATCTTGACATATCAATTGGTCTAGTGGTTTACAATTGTCTATTCTCATATCTTGATCTACCTTATCTTTTCTCACTTTCTGATTAATGTCTGCCTCTAGTGATCACTTCATGACCTCTATTAATACAAACAAAGCTTTAGGGATTCTCTAGCACTATCTAAGAAAAATAGCTAAGCATTAGTATACCTCAGAGCTCAACACTAACAACATTTCTACCAATCTTGTAAGCTAACTCTGAGATCTACATACTTTAGTATTCAACTCTATTTTCTAGACTCACAGGTATACTCTCTTTCCCTACAACAAAAACTTCTTTTCTAACAAACACTTCTATATCTAGTGACTTCCTTACCATTCTTAACCCAACATTCCACTTTCATAGAATTTCTGTAGTGATCAACAACTGGGAAGAGTCTTTCTCAGTTTCTACTCTCTATATATCTATATTAGAAAGCAATTCACACTCACTAAATTATTCATAGAAGTAGTACAGAAGACAGAAGTACAGAACTGGGGTTAGAGATTTACTTCAGGGAGGATAGAAGTTAGTACTATACAGATAATTAACCTTGGCTTCAATAGATGATATTGTGCCTAGCTTGTTCATTGTATGGTTATATTTCTCAGATACTGATGTTTTAGATAGTTGTAAAATGACAAGTGTGGCACAAGTTCAAATTGATTAACAAACTAAAGAATAGTACATGATAGCTATTATTCTTAAATATGGAAGTGCTAATCAAATAATACTCATTCACTGTGTCTACTCCAAGTTGTTGGATACTATGGGATTATCACTCAAAACTTTATAAGATTGATAAGAATATAAAATCTGGTTCTCAGGTTGATAGGTGATTGGAATGGAATATAATCCATACCAGAAGAAGGAGGAAATGTGTAGACTGTTATGGCAACCACTAGACACAAAGTCTGATAATCATATAAGAAAGTAAAGCTCTTAGTAGGCTATTGATGTGGGAGTCATAAGAGAACTCGACAAGGAGTCTCTGCTAGATTGCTACCCTATCTATGAGTACACCATGTGTACACCATAAGGTAACAATATAGTTAATATGTTCCTTGATATCATTGTCCAGACTCTTTCTAACTTTTCTAGACTTTTCTAGACTATAAACCCTTCTAGGCCCTTCTGGACCAGTCTAGGCCTATGACATAATGTCATGTGACTTCCATGTCACATGCCTCTTCATCATCAATAAAAAGAAAAAGAAATTCAAAAGAAAGAAAATATAAAATCAAGAAAAATAAATAAAAGAAAAAGAAAAATGTCAGTCCTTACACATATCATAACATAGATATTGGATGGTATGTAACAATCTAGCTATTCATAAACAAATTTACATGCAATTAGAACAAGATCCTATAAGCTCTATCATTTTTTAGAAGTGATCTAAGAGTTTATTTTGAGAAAAGTCTGATATATGAATTTTCCCTATTTTTATATAGTCAGAATTTGAGGAACTCTTCCATACTCATTTTTATCTGATTAATGCTACCACCAAAGCTATTAACAAGTTAAAAGAGACTAGCTATTACTAAGAGAGCTGTGCTATAGAGAACTATTTAGATAAGTTCCAAATACTAATCTCAGAAGCTAGCTATACCAACTTCACACTATAATAGTCAAGCTCCACTACAGCCTCTAAACTGTACTCTTTCTGCTTAGTTTGAGGCTGTGCACAGGATAGATCAGGCCTACCAAGCAAATAAAGCTTTTTAGTTAATCTAGTATAGTATTTCTATTGTCTCCTTTAACCTCTAAACATCATGACATTTCTCAGTTGTCTCTATCTCTAGACTACCATTCCTATTCTATCATTGCCTTCTCATCAGTTACCACTAGTACTTTCTTCTAGTATTCCCATAAACATTGATACTATTCATAAGCTCTGTACTCTGCCAACCAGAGAATACTACTGCTGTGGGAATCTAAATCACATGGTTCATGAGTATCTAGTGAGGTTCAATGTTCAGCAATTAACTGCTGAACAATAGGAAAAACTGATAGAGAACCTACATGTATTAAAGAATATTGAGATTAGCAAATAGCTAGAGCCTACAGACTTGGACAGATTCAATAGTATCATAGAAAACTAGGATTTTGTATAGAGTAGCTAGCATTTTGTGCACTCTGACTGCTAGTAAATAGGTTTACTGTACTTGAGGTAAGAGAATATAATTCTGAGTTATTAGGCACACCTATTTGCTCATTCTATATCAATTCTGTGACTTCTGTTAGATACTCCAAGTGAGAAAAGAAACTACTTTTATGTCCAATAATCAAAGCTTGTAATATCTGAAAAACATTCTTGTATCTTTCTGTTGTCCTAAAAATCATGGATATCTCTGAGATATTTTTTATATGAGTACTAGTAGACTCTGGAGCCACAGAAATCTTTAATAATTGTAGCTTCATGGAGAAACAATATATAAATACCTACAAACTCTTAAAATCCATACTGGTTTACAATGCCAACAATACTTCTAGTAAGGATAGTCAAATATTCAAGGTAGTGGATATAGTCTTATATTACCAGTTGCATTCTGAACAGGCTTTGCTTGTAGTTTCAAGCCTAGGTAAGCAAGACCTTATCTATAGTTGTATGTGGCTCAAGGATCACAACTCTGAGATGAACTGGAAAAAGGGGAAAAAAGGGGAAAGTTGTTATAAAATGATATTCTATATACTGCACTCATTGTCAAAATATTCAGAAGTGCTAGAAATGTGCTTTTAATGTAATAGACATTAGTGGTGTTTGTGACTCAAATTTTGGTAAAGTTGTGAATCTCTTTACAAAATGGAAATATGAGGTAACATATACAAAGGTACTTGAAATAGTTAAAGTTGAACTACAGGGATGAAAGAGCTGGTATAGCAAACTCTATGTTTTGATATTAGACATTAGAGTCTGTGACATAGCAGGGATAACAAACTTTGCATTTTTGACATTAAATATCAGGGTTAATGGTCTCTTTACAGGCTTAACACTAGAGATAAGTTAAATTGCATGATCTCTGTTAGAACAACTGGATGGAGTCTGTAGGGTTTCAGCAAAGTTGTATTTTTAGGAGAACCTAAGATTTATTAACACAATATACTGTAATTATACTGCTTACTTTTA
>Ga0157359_1000527_pt1 | contig 14204 bp, 15 predicted proteins | sample AttcapACBM3_FD_111482 | JGI IMG/M metagenome (GOLD analysis project Ga0157359, IMG submission 111482) | Fungus gardens microbial communities from leaf cutter ant in Botucatu, State of São Paulo, Brazil - Atta capiguara ACBM3 | ecosystem: Host-associated > Fungi > Mycelium > Unclassified ...
ATCTTGTTACTTTAACCCTAATTCTAGTTCTAAAGAATAAAGGAAAATAAATTGAAAAGAAAATAAAAATGAGAAAAGAAAATAAGAAAAGTTAAGTCCACTTCTTGTGATCTTGACACCTGGCTCAATTGGAAAAAGCGGCAAAGGCACATCAAGCTGAGTGTGTAGCTCAGAAAGTAAGAAAAGAAGTGGAAGCCAAAGCAAGAGAGGAAGCCAAGAAGAAGAGAATTACAGAGAAGAAGAAGAAGAAAATATTGAAATACCTTCAACAACCTCAGGACAAGATATTAGCAGAGAATGCTACCCTTTTAGAGAGTGCTGAAGAATCTCAGATTACAGGATCTAAGTATAAAGAGGTCACTCTAGAAGATGATAGAGACTGCCAGCCTTCCAAGAAGGCTAAAGAAACACAACCAGCAAGATACCACAGGGACATCAGGGTCAAGATGAAGGTGCTAATTCCTGTGAGAGATGTATGTGTGCCAGGCAGAATTGTCTGGTATATAATTCAAGATGAGTCAAAAGATTCCTTTTGGTTTTCTTTTTTACTAATAATCTTCTTTATAGCTAGTCTCTTGCATGTGCTGGATATATCACTATCAAATAATGATATGTTTCCCATACCAACACCAACTCTCCAGTCATGATTCCTATCTATGGCAGGATCTTAAGTACTATTGAAAAGACACTTCAAAAACTTGTGGAGAAGTATTAAGATGTCCAAAAGTCTCTCCAGAACTTGGTAGAGAACTAGGAGAGGAATATGGCCCAATTAGTGAGAATTGGGACTGTAGTAGAGTAGAGATAGAGTTTGAAGAAGGATCTGCAAGATGACAGAGAGGAGAGTGAAGATGAAGAAGGTGGAGAAGAAGAAGGGTCTGAGGATGACCCTAGAAAAAGCTAGGAGGAAGTCAAAATTCCACAGAATGTCCTTCTGGGTGAGACATATCAATGGAATGATAATGTCTAAATAGTTGAAGATAAACTAGTGATAGAAATCAGTAAAACCTAAGAAAGATTGAATATTATTGACTTTCTTGGGCTTCAGCTAGTCTTGAATAATTTTCACTTTGTCATTGGATATAGTAAGGCTAGAAGGAGAAAGGATATATCCCAGATACTCTACTGACACAGAGTGAAATTTATATTTCTCTGCTTTAGCATAAAGACCAGTCTTATAGAAACACTTGAGTACTTTCTTAGCATACTGGTGATGTTACAACATGTTATTTGAGTAGATGAGTATATCATCTAGATAGATCACAATACAGACATCTAAAAAGTTGGAAAAAATATTGTTCATAAATTGCTAAAAGATCATAGGAGCATTAGTAAGACCAAAAGATATTATGAACTACTCAAATGATCTATAACATGTCATAAAAGTAGTCTTCTATTCATCACTATTGGCAATGTGAACTAAATAGTAAGCATAATGAAGATTTATCTTTTAATTTCTGTGTCTTCATAAAATATTCTAAATTCTTATGGTCTATTCAGACCTCAAACTTGAACTTAGCATTCTCTAATAAATGTCTCTAGTTTTCTGGTTCTTTTATTACTACTAACATCTCCTTGTCATAGATCTTATAATTTCTATCTCCTTTCATTGCATAATCTGATATATCAACTTTTATCCTTTTTTTATCTAAATCTAGTACTACTAATACTAGTTTTTTTGTAAATCTCTTCTTCAACTCTTAGAATGTCTTTCTTGCCTTTCTGTCCAATCTTATTTTTGATCTTTTTCAACCAGATTATACAGTGGTCTAGCTATCACTGTGAAATCTTTAATGAACTGTTGATAATAATTCATTAGTTCCAAAAACTTCTATATGTCTTTAACTTCTTTCAGAGTTAGCCAGTCCAATACTTCCTATACTTTTTCTTTTTCTATCTTGATTCTCTCTGGTCTAATTACTACTCCTAAGAATCCTACCTCTCTAATCTTCTATTTGTGTTTCCCTGGTTTCACATACAAGTCATTTTCTACCAATCTTTTTACTACCTTTTCTACTACTTTATTAAAACCTTCCTCCTCTTCTATTCCTACTATTACATTGTCAATGAAGCTTACTCCTTTCCTAGTATTGATCAAGTTCTATAAAATTCTGTTCATCATTGTTTAGAACATTGCTGGAGAGTTAGTTAGTCCAAAGAACATAACTGTAGGTTCAAATAGCTCTTCTGGAGTTATAAATGTCATCTTCCACTCATCCTTCTTCTTGATTCATACATTATTATACCCTCACTTTAAATTTAACTTAGTTAACACTTTCTTCATACCTATATTCTCTATAATATCTAAAATTAATGGTAAAGAATAATTATTTTTAATTGTCTATTTATTTAAATATTGATAGTTCTAAATCATCCTCTTCTTTTTATCCTTTTTTTCTACAAAAAACACTAGTGCCATTTGAGATGAGTCTAATATACCTCTTCTTCAATTGTTTTTCAATGAATCCATATACCTCCCCTCTCTTCTCCCTTAACAATAGATATATCTTTTTCTTTCTCAGCACAAACCCTTTCTTTAATTCAATCACATGGTTTTATAACTTTTTTGCTGGTATTTTTCATTAGCCTTCTTTTCAAAGATATGTATCTACCAATGAAATTATTTGGGTACCAACTTCCTTGTCTCTTCTTCTGACTTAACTACTTCTTTCTCCTTATCCTAGATTTTCCATTCCTCAGCCACTTTCTTCACTTCTATTGTTTTCTCCTTTTTTGGCTTTTTCTTCTGTTTTTCTTTTTCTCTTTTTCTCTTTGCTTTTGCTATCCTGATTTTCCTTGCTTTGGCCTCCATTACTTACCATACTTCTCTAAATACCTCATCATCTATACTTCTTCTATTCTTCAATTAATTTCAGGATTGTGGCATGCAAGCCATGATATCTCCAAGATTATGCTCTACTTCTGCTTACTGATTACATCAATCTCTATTCTTTTCCTATGTTCTTGATAATAAATGTTCACTTCTACTATATGCTCAATAAGTCTCTTCTTGTTGAAGAAACTGTCCATATTCCTCACATAAATCAGTCTTTTTATTTTCTTCAACTTAAACTTCTGCTTCTTTGCAAATTTTGAGCTTAACTAGTCTTATTGCTCCACTATACAATAATGCCTCCACTGTTACTCCTTTCTGTATATCAATTCTTTCTGATCCAATCTTTACTGTTACTTCTCTCAACATATCTTCATTGTCTAGATTGCAGCAGAATGTATTTTCTATTACTCTACTGAGTATTGCAAATCTATTTGTATTAGAATATAATCAAGGACTATTAGGTTCTCCTCTCTATTTAAATTACAATTGTCTTTATTGTTCATATTATCCTCATATTCAATTTTCCTTTCTTAGCTTATTATTCTCTGATTTTTGCAATTCTTTGCTAAGTGGCCAAATCTCCTACAACTATAGTTTCTTACATCAATTGTATAAGGGTCCCTCCTCATTCCTTCTTCTTTCCCTTCTTGTTCTTATAGAGAGTTCTAGACTACCACTGCATTTGTTCTTCTATTAGAACTGGTCCTGCTAATATCCTCTGTTAAGAAATTATCTCCTCTGCCAGATCTGGAAAGAAAGTAGATGTGGTCTCAATTCTTCTTAGTTGCTGACTGCCCCAGTCTATTGCCTCTGACTCTGACTCCCATCTTCTCTTTTTCCTCTTAATCTCTCTTTCTCTTTTTAACTTTCTCTCCAATGTTTATCTAAGTTAGTAGAATGTTTATACTACTACTCAATACTAGTTGGAGACTTTTCTGCTTCCATCAACTTTCTTCTTATCACTTCATTCATCCCTCTTTTGAATTCCTCTACCAATGTTCTTCCTTCATATCCACTTTTTTTGGCTATCCTTTAAAATTCTTGTACAAATTCTTTTATGGTTTTTCCTCTCTACTCTATTCTTTTGAGTTCTGCTACCTTGACTAATTCTTTATCTTCCCCTTCAAATTCTTTCTTTAGTTCTAACAAAAATTTCCCTACTAATCTGAATTCTGCTTTTTCTAGTTCTAAATATTCTAGCAAATTTTTCTATATATCTGCCAATTTTTTCTACACATATGACAAAATCCATTGGATTTGTTCTTCTACCAATATTCCTCTCATCTTCATTCTTAAGTATAATTTACAAGCTATAATAAAACTCTCAACCTTTTTTGTTTTTCTATTGAATACTAATAACTTGGCCACTTCTATATTAGACCCTGTATTAGATCCTTCTACTGTTTTTCTCCCTTTTTTTCCTATTGCTGCTAGCAATGCCTGGATTTATATTTATATTGCTATCAATTGCTCTTGCTGTTGCTTAATAATTTTATACAAGTCATGTTAACTTATAATGGTATTATTGTTGTTGTTATAGTTGTAAAAAGAAGAGGAGTTGATAAGTGATAGTGATAGTGGTAGTGATGTCAGTAGTAAAAATATGTAAAGTGATAAAGAAAAGAAGCCAATACTAGCCTTGTTTTCAGACTCATATTTAGAGCTTGAAGCAATCTTTGTAAATACTAGTAGGCTCTCTTCTTGTCCCACTTCATGCTATCTATTGACTACTTAAACTACTAACTACTGTTTTAAGAAACTATAAACAATTTTGGTCTAAGAAAACTGTTCTACTCTAGACAAAGTTTTAAGAACACTTGTTATTCTCTTGGATGGACTAGTTATAAGAGGACCAATAGTATAAAGCTGATAATAGAAAGAAGTATTAAATATGTTTATATAAGGTAATATGTTTCCAAAGTGTTAGTAGACTTTAACACAATAAGAATGGCTAGGCTTTCTCTACCTAACTAGTATCACAAAATAAGCTACTTACCGATTGTGATACTTAAACTTAGATATCTTGATAGTAGTTTAGAGGTTCAGTATAAGGAAATAGTGATAATAAATGATAAGTAGTAATAGTCTGTGTGCAAGCTATTTCCATTACATAATCAAAACTTACATTTAGTAGAGCTGTCATCTGTTATAGCAGATATCAGGCTAATTTTGAAAAATAACTAATTATCTTTATGAATACTAATCTCTATATAATATATCATATATTATTAAAAACTGTTTGATAAGTGCTTTCTAATGCAAGTTTAATCCTGTTAATTTGTCTAGCTATTCATGAGATATTAGCCAATGAAGCTTTTGTAGTTACTGATGGCCTAATATCTCAGTTATTTGTTGTTACTTTTGTATATTCCATATATATATAGATAGCCATCATTTGGAGCTTTCCAGTGCAACTTATATCTAAGACCCAATACTTTTTCTTGACTAAAGATAGTGTTGTCTTTAGTCAAGAATAATGAGAAAGTAAGAAAAGAGTAAGAAAAGACTCTGTGTTGAGTGGTCTTAGAAAAAATTATTAAGTTCTAATATTATAATCACAAGACCTTAAAGTAGGTCAAGTAAAAGAACCTTATGTTAGAATAAGTACAAGAGAACTCAATAGAGTTTCTAGTACAAACTTATCTATCTTGTATATACTAGGCTACTGGTCTATACTACAGTATTATTAACTTACTCTAAAGGTTATATGTTATCTATAAGATTAACATATATCAAATATATTATAGTGATGTCATTTTTTCTAAAGCCTTTTACCATGTTTCATTGTAACATATGATTACTAACCTTAACCCTAAGCTCCAAAATAATAATAATAATAAAATGAGAAAGAAAAAAAAAGTTAAGTTCATTATTTGTAATAAAAATGTTCAAATAAGGAAAGAAACATATAATGAACTTCATAATAAAGTTCAAAGCATTAGCTATAAAAGCTGAAATAGATGACATATATACAATCTTTTTATTAAAAAAGAATATCAAAAGTAATAACATTAAGACCATATTAGAATATTTACTCATAGCAGTACCAGAATCACTCAAAGAGTGTAAAGTAATGATTATTTCAGTCAGATAGAGATACAAGCCCACTGAAAACTATAGAATAAGAACAGAAACCACTTACAGAAAAAGAAGAGTATCTATAGATATTGGAAAGTTCAAAGATAATTACAACAAAGACAAAAAGTCAAGATGCTTCAACTACAATATCTATGGACATATAGCAAAATATTGTTAAAAGCCAAAGAAAGAAAAAGAAACTAGAAAGTGCTACAAGTATAACAAAGTGGAACATCTTACAAAGAATTATAGGTTAGAATAGAAAATAATATAATAAACCTCTACATATAATAAATTAATATTATTTTTACAAAGAAGAGATAACAAAGAGAGAAAACTTAATGTGTATATAAATGTGAAGACATCAAATAAAAAAAATTATAGCTCAAAGTACTAGCCAACTTGTGATATATCTATACTGAGATCAATAAACAACTAGTAAGAGAAGAACAGATTAAAACAGAATAATAAACAAATCATTCAAATTTTAGAATATAACTAGTTGATCAAATACAATTTAAAAGTAAATTGGAATAAAAAAACAATATGGTTTATGAGATGTCTAAAAAAATACATAACACAATACCAGGATATTATGTTCATATTAAAAGTTAAAATAATATAACTAAATATATTTGACTATTTACACATTTGTTTAATAAGAAGAAATTCAAAAAATTACCAGAATAAATGAAGAAAATAAGATCATGAAATTAATCTACTAGAAGATGTACCAAAGAAGTTAAATGTCAAAGCTTATATAATAATAGTCAAGAAAGACAAACTTTAAACTAGTAGCTAAAAGAACAATTTAAAACAGAACTTATAGCAAAATCAAGTTTGAGATATAAAATATTATATTTTTACATTCCAAAGAAAAATAAATCTCTACAATTAATACAAGACTACATGAAGTTGAATCAATACACAATAAAAGACAAAATACTATTATTATTAATTGGAGAAGTAATTGACAAACTCAAAAATATGAAATACTTTAACAAATTAGACCTTATTTAGAAATACAATAACATATAAATCAAGAAAAAAAGAGAATAGCATTCTTAATAAATCAAGATTTAAACTGAAAGTAATGTACTTTGAACTATACAACTTACCAGAAATATTTCAACTACTAGTCAAGACCAAAAATAAATTTTAAAAAAGAACTATATGATTTTTAAAGATAGCAAAGAAACATAATCCATATTTTAAATAGTCAAAATATAACTTTAATACTGAAGAAATACCCATCTTAGAAGTAGCAGTTGAATGAGAAGAAGTACAGATGGAAAACAATAAAGTCAAGACAGTTAAGAAATAGAATGCTTCCATTAAGTAAAATCTTTTAACAAACTCAAAGAAAAGAAAGAGTGGAAATAGGAAAAAGAATATTAGAAAGTATTTGAAGAGTTAAAAGAAAAAATTAAAAATCAACTGGTATTTATTTTACCTAAAATGAAATAAAAATTCAGAATAGAGACAGATATTAGGATATGTTATTAGAGAAGTTTTATTTTAGAAGCAAAAATAAAACCAAATATATTTCTATTAAGAATAATGCAAGTAGTAAAAAGAAATTATGAGATATATAACAAAGAACTACTAGCTATTGTGGAGACTCTAACAAAATGGAGACAATACTTATTAAATGCTAGAGAAAAGTTTGAAGTCTAGACAGACTATAAAAATCTCAAGTACTTCAGAGAACTATACAAACTCAATAAACAACAAACAAGATAATACTTCAAATTGCAAGATTACAACTTCATTTTATGATATATTCTAGAAATACAAATACAAAAGTAGGCATTATCTCAAAAAAAGACTAAGTAGACACCAAGAATGATAATAAGAAGAAATTAACTGATAAAAAAAATCACATTGTTAGAGAAAATTCAAAAAAAATCATATAAAAGAGCAAAAAATCCAAAAGAAATTTAAAAAAGAAGACAGCTAAGTATAGAAAGATAATAGAGTGGTATATATAAAAGAAAGAATCTATGTTCCAAACAACTAAAAAATCAGAGAGCAAATCTTATAGAAAAATCACAAACAAACAGATGTAAGACATTCAAAATAACAAAAAATACTTAATTTAATCAAGAGGAATTATTAATGGCCAGGAATATGAAACAATATCAAAAATTATACTCAAAGATGCTAAAAATACTAGTAGAATAAAGTACAACATAATCAGACTACTACCAAGATCAAATAACAAGAATACAATAATAGTAATAGTAGATCAATTTACAAAGATGATCAGACTTAAAACAACAATAATGGCAGTATCATTGGAGAAAATAGCCAAGATCTATAGAGATGACATATAAAAAATTCATAAAGTTCCAAAGAAAATTCTTAACAATAGAAGATTCCAATTTATCTTATAATTTATAGAAGATTTAAGCAAGACACTGGAAACAAAATAAACATTGTCAACAATTTATCTTCTTTAAATAGATGGTTAAATGGAAAGGATTAATCAAGAAGTTGAAATATTCTTACAATACTATATTAATTATCAGCAAAACAATTAGACAGAATAGACATTAGTAATAGAATTCCAGTACAATAACAAGAAACATTTAGCCACAGGATATATACTATTTGAACTTAAATTTAGATGACACCTATAGAAAGAAAATCTAATAATAAAAACAGAATTACTAAAACTAGAGACTTTTTTCAAGAAAGTTGAAAAACAGCAAAAACATTAATAGAAAGGCAAGATAAAAGCCAAAAATATTCAATTTCAAAGAAGCTGAACCAGAAAAAATACAAATCTTTTAAAATTATAGACCTACTAACATGATGCAGGGAATTCTAATTCAAAGAATAGCATATGGAAATAGTACCACTACTAGGTATTATCAATAAGGAAGAAAAATACAAAGTTGAAGAAGTATAGAATCATAGAAAATAAGAATAAGACATATAGTTTTTAGTTTACTAGAAGGGTTAGAAAAATAAGCATGACTAATAGATAGTAGAAACAGGATTACTACATGTTAAGGAAGTGATTCAAAACTATTAAACAAAGTTTTTGAAACAAACCTATAAAAAAGAAAGATATAAATCAACATTTCAAAGCAATATAAGCAATCAAGAAACCTAGATATGTCTAACCAATTTTCAACTGTCTCTATCTTCTCCAATCCATATATTATCTACACTGTTAACAATATTATAACACTTAACAAAGAAAAAAAGAATTAAATAAAGAAATATCACAAAATAATCTAAGAATTGAAAACTATGGTAGATCTTCAACTACAGATTCAGAACATCATCAAGCTAGCAGATGCAGCAAACAATCAACTAGCAGATATTGAAACCATCTCATTACAAACTAAAAAAATAGAATGACAAGCTCATTATATTTCTATAAGTATAACCAATGCTAAAAGAGTCATGGTGTAATCTAACATATATATTGTGGACATCAACAGATTACTAAAAGGGGTTAAATCTAATATTTCTACTGATTACATTCACTCTGACAACAAGTAAATTATTATCATGACTAACAAAATAGCTACTTCTTCTAATTTAGATATAATAGAAAAATATGTGAAAAAATTAAATAATATTGACATAAATGACATTATAAGCCCAAGGCTTCTAATCTAAATTATATCTCAAGATTCTAGATATCTTATACTTCATTAAAGATACTAATCTTTCTGTTACTCCAGATATTATTGAAAGTATTATTATCAAAAGCACCCATATTTTCAATAATATAGTTCTAGTCTCTTGTTCTTGAGTTATCAAGACATCTTCCAAGTTTGACATGGCTATGGTATGAGTTGATATTTGAGACTCACAAAACAGTATAAATACAAAATACCTTATTAATAAGTATTTTAATATAGAATAACATATTGTTATAATCAGAGGAACAAATATAAACCCTAGTGTTTTTTAATATAAAAACTACTAAGTTATACTATGTACACATATCACATACATAGATCAAGGTATTAAGAGCATAATAGTTTGCATAAGTTGGAATATCATAAAAAAATGGCATGGTGTTGCAAAGCTAATTTCAAAATAAATCTGCTGAGATTTAAAACAAAGAAAAAGAAATTTTGCACTCATGCTTTCAAGTGTATTAACTACAAGGACAAATATTAGACAGATAACTACAATTATCTGTTCTAAAAAACATAGATTCAACTGAGAATGGCATAATAAGAAGTCATAAGAGCTCTGAAAAATCTGAGCCAATTCAATTTGCTTATATATAAATAGGGTAAAATAATAAATATTAAATTCCCAAAAATCTTTTCATAGAATGTTCAAAAGAACAGACTTTTCACTAAAACTATCTTAGAAAATAATAAAAATTTCAATATTTTATTTATTCAAGAACTTCTCTAGTTGATTATTCATAACATTTCAAACTCTATATCTAAAGAAAGAGAAGATATCGTAAAAGCTTCTAATTATCTATCATAGATTATGTTCACAAGAACTTCATATATTGAGAACAATTATTCAAGAGTTCTCACTTATATCAATATCAAATTGACAAAGCTATATTTTTCACTTAGAAAAGATATTTTCAATTATAAGGGTATAAATCTTATTTCATTTTTCAATTGTAGCATTATGATATAATGATTTGTTTTCTTAATAGGTCTTTAGTTATCATGTTAATCTTAGATTTACTTTTTTGGTTTGTATTATTCATGACCTTATAAATTTCAGTGATCTTTTGAAAAAATAATTTGAAAAAGTTTCTTTAATCTTAATAATCTTCTTGATGTTGTCTTTGAATATCTATATATATGACTATTTATTAGATTTAGAAGCCAAGTTTAAAGATAAGTTTTTTTTGGAAAATTTGGATTTAGCCAAAATGCTTTTGCTAGATCTTTGTCAAGATTGCAAGAAGTAAACTTAATTTTTCTCATTTTTTATTCTCATTTTCATTTTCATTTGATTTATTTTTCTTTATTCTATTTTTAGAACTTATGGTTAGGGTTAATGACAACATCACTCAGTCACACATCAGTCACATCAGATAATATGGTGATAGTGATAGTCACAAGTCATGAGATATATGAAAGAATATAGAATATTTTGAAAGAGATGATGTTATACAACATGTAATACACATATTGACCTTAAGGCATATATATGGTTATTTAGGGTAGGCTAGAAATAGCTTGCACAGACCATTAGGTATTTGTATATAAGGTAGACAGTCTTGTACAGAGTTCTCTATTGAGTTCTCTTGTGTTAACTGTTAAGATTACAGAAAGTGGACTTAGTTTCTTTTTATTTTTCTTTCTTGTTCTTTATTTTCTTTTCAATTTATTTTCCATTTTTCTATTTTTAGAACTTAGGGTTAGAGTCAGAGTGATGATAAGTCACATCAGTCACAGCTGATAGTGCAGTCACAACATTGATCATAGGATATAAGAGAAAGGAGTAGAAGGTTCTAAAAGAAGTGACATCACACAGCATGTATACCACATGTTGACCTCATGCCTTGCACATGGTTATTTAGGGTAGGGTACACAGTAGTTCACACAGACTATCTGAATAGGTATATAAGGTAGTTTACTTTGTATAGAGCTCTTTATTGAGTTCTCTTGTATTTACTCTAATATAAGAGTTTGTTCTTTTACCTCACTCTAAAGGTTTAAGTTTATAACATTAACCCAATATAAAGTTCTTCTTAGCGACCAGCTCTAAGGTCTTTGAGTTGTAACAGTCTTGAAGAAATAAGTAAAGAAATTCTTGAAATATTAGCCTGTTTATCTTTAGATGAATTGTTGTTAACTATATTTTTTGTAGGTTTCATATTAAATTAAAAAGATATACATTGTTTAAAAGTCTTATTATTCTTGTTAGCTATTAGTTTATTATATTCAGACTCATAGATGGAAGATAGGAATTCAAGCCATAAACCTAAATTCTGAAATTTAAGAAATATCTTCAACTGTTCTGTTTTTTAATTTGTATTACCTAATGAATACCATCATTCTGAGGAGAGAGTACATGATATTCTTGGCATCTTCTTCCAAGTACTTATTTATCCCAAAAAGAAAAATAGAATAGAAGTTACCATTCTACAATTGTGAGTCTACAGGTTAATTAGTTATATATAAAATAACCAATGGTTCCAAACCTTGAGAAGCACTTGCATCATTAATCTCTATTGTACAAGGAGCATGCATGGACTTAACTACAGGCTTTATGCTCATAGTATCATTCATCTCCTCCTTCAAGAGTACATAGGAAAGAAAGAGGCTTTGAACTTCTCCAATTTCAACTTGTTCAGCCCAAGTCAAGTTGTTGGCCAAGACTTGTACTCAGTTTGCATAATTCATAGAAGATACAGCAGAATGAATAGACATTCCTCTAGAACTGTTAAGACTAGAAGAAGTTGAATGTCCTTTAAACATATCAATTTCAATATCCATTGAGTAACATGTAAAGAGTTGTGGTTAGTTGTTTTGAAGATCTGAAGTAGAAGTATACAATATATTCACTAATTCTCTTATGGGTGGTAAGAGAGAAAGAAGCTGTCAACCTTTCCTCCTACCACCATCTTGTGTGGTGAGTGCTCATAGGAAGGAATAGTAATTTCATTTTTCTACACTTCAAGCAAGTTAACAATGAAATCGAAACATACCCCTGCCAAGAAAACGGCAGAGGAAGTCAAGAAAATTTCATAATATTTCTGCAATCCCAGTCATTCAAGTCCTAGGGATGATTTGTTGATGGATTGGAGTGAAGACATTCCTGAAGCTCAATCCTCACCCACACTGTGTGCCTCCCCAGCTGGTGAACATGTGTCGTCACCTCAAGTCCCATTATCTAATAGAGACTCAATGGAAAGAAGTAGGGCAGAATCTAACAATTCTGGCCCTTCTGTTTTAAACTACGGCAATAATCAGCCATTAATTGCAAGCTCTTGGGATGGAGCACATCATATGCTATCTATATTTGGAACTCAGGAAACTACTGTTATAGATGCTGCAAACATAACTCAGTCAATTTCAAGAATGATTGACTACTTCAAACATAATCCAACTGACAAGAAACTGCCAGCTGGAGAATTTGCCAATGTAGTTAAGGCTCTTTGGGGCCTTATTGTAATGATATACACTTCTAGGTGGGATCTTCTTTCTATTGAAGACAAAAACATTCGCAAGTTTGTGGGTGAAAAAATCGTATCTGGGTATATGAAACTTGGGTTAGTGAACGATAAGATGGCTGAGAAATCTTCTCTGTCTTCTACCTCTCTGCCATCAAACATGGCAGTTCCTCCCCCTCCTACAAACTCTGTTACAACTCCACCTCCTCAAACGTTAGTGGTTCCTCAGAAGGTCCCTAAGCCTTCAAACATGAAGAAATTGTATGCTCAGGCTTCCAAATCAAATCTCTCAAAGGTCGAAGACATCTTATAAGTTAAAGAAGCATTTTCATCTTTGTCAGCCGATGAAGTCGGAAAAATATTGAAAGTCAAGAACAGCAGTGAGGGCAAGAAGAAGCCGAAATTGAACATGACAACCAGAGGCCCATCTAGGAAGGAAGTCATCATTCCGATGACTAAATCGAACACTGAGTTGATCATGAAATCAGTGCATAAACAAATTACTAATATCAATGAACATTTAAAGAACTCCAACTCAGATATTATTGTAGACTTCATTCGTTTATTAAACAATGGAGTTATCATCACAACAAATCGCCCAGCAAATGCAACTGAACTTTCAAGAATCGAAAACTTCTTGAAGAAAATTGACAATATCGACCCAATTTCAATTGAGGCTCCACGTCTTCCAAAGTCCAAGTCTTATATGAAAATTGTCAGACTTCCTTACAACTCTGAGTTGGGAACAATTACTTCTGACTTCATCGAGGGTGTTCTCAAGGAAATGCATCTATTCAAAGATGCCACTTTGGCCTCAAAACCTCGTATCATTAAAGCGTCCCCTAAATCTGATAAGGCGGTGGTTTGGGTGGACATCTAGGATTCCCAGAGCGGTTCTGCAGCTAAGAACATTATCAACCATCGTTTCAATATAGGATGTTACATTGCTACCATTCGAGGTACCAACACGAACCCAGGTATTCCTCAGTGCAAGAACTGTTGGAAGTGGGGTCATTCAACACTTAGTTGTCACTCTCATATCTTCAGGTGCGCTAAATGCTATGGAGCTCATACTAATGAACACCACAGAGAGAAAGTGTGGTGTTGCATGGAGAACAAAAAAGCAAATCGAGCGGCCACCAAAGAAGGTGAGCCATGCCCTCACAT
>Ga0157359_1000528_pt1 | contig 14158 bp, 18 predicted proteins | sample AttcapACBM3_FD_111482 | JGI IMG/M metagenome (GOLD analysis project Ga0157359, IMG submission 111482) | Fungus gardens microbial communities from leaf cutter ant in Botucatu, State of São Paulo, Brazil - Atta capiguara ACBM3 | ecosystem: Host-associated > Fungi > Mycelium > Unclassified ...
ATGATTGTTACACATCTGTCACAAGTCACAGTCACATAATCATGTATTATAGAAGATCATAGAAGGTTCCAAAACAATGAGATTATACTATATGTCAATAGTATATAGTATACATGTTCTTTAGAGTAGGTTAGGTTTAGTGTAAAAATTAGCCAAGTGTATATAAAGTAGACATTTTGTAACTGGAACTCCATCGAGTTCTCTTGTGTTAATCCAATACAAGATTTCTTTCATACTCTAACTCTTGAGTTTGAATTATAACACTTAGCCATCTTTTGGTATTCTACTGCCTTCACTAGCTCAAGAAGTGTTTATACCTATCAAATCCTGGAACTTTTAGATCTTATTCTAAGCAATCTCATATTGTTATTATCAGTTACTTAGCTTTTATCCAAATATTATATCTTTTAGGCTCAACAAATTTTTATCTGTCTCTCTGTTTAACAGCTCTCATAGTAAGGTTAGCATAAGTTTTGAATAACCCAGTAGATCTATCTACCATCTCATTCAAGTATTATAAATTTCCAGATGTGTTGAACAAAGTAAAGGCTAAAGTTCTTGCTCTTCATTGCTTTTATAACCTCTAGATTAATTTTGAAGAAGGTACCCAACTACCAGTTGGCACTATCTATAGTCTGTCTTCTGCTGAACAGGAGGCTCTTAAGAAATTCATCAATGAGAACCTCAATACAAGATTTATCTAGCCCACTTCCTCTTCTCATAGAGTACTTATGCTTTTTGTTAAAAAGAAAGACAGATTGTTCTATCTCTGTGTCAACTTCTGCAGTCTTAACTGTACCATGAAAAAGAATTGATATCTACTTCCACTCACTTCTGGCTTTCTAGACTTCTCTTGCAAAGCTCATATCTATACTAAGATAGATCTTCATTACACTTATCACTTAGTTTGCATTACTAAAGGCAACAAATAGAAAACTATGTTTTGCACTTGTTATGGATCTTTTGAATAATCTGTCATATCCTTTAGTCTTACCAATCAGCACTTTATGAATGACATCTTTTTCAACCTTCTTGATATCTGTGTAATAATATATCTTAATGATATCCTGATCTATTTCAATAATATGACTAACCATATCAAGTATGCTAAAAAGCCCTTCACCACCTATAGAAAGCTAGACTTTTATGTAAAAGCTGAGAAATATGAATTTCATTCTGAGTTAGTAAAATACCTCAGGTATATTCTTTTCTCTTTTAAACTCACTATGGCTGATGACAAAATCAAAATTATCTAAGACTAGCCTGAACCAAAAAAGTCAAATATATTCAGTTCTTGACAAGTAAGATGGTTTGAGTATCTATCTTAGTTCCACCTTGTTATCTACTTCTATTCTAGTTAACTCAGAATCAAGCTTGCTACTCTTACTAGATAATGGAACATCTATATTATGACTTAGGTCTTAAAGTTTAAGACAAAAACACACTCTTGTATTAAGTAATATAAGAGAAATTAATAGAGTTCTTAGTACAAGCTAGTCTATCTTATATACTTCAGACTATAGTTTGTGCACACACTACAACTAACCTACTCTAATGTCCATGTGCTTTCCATAAGGCCAATATATTATTACCATGTTATATAATATTATCTATTTCAGAACCTTCTATAATCTTCTCTGTGTTATGTAATTGTGTGATCTGTGACTGTGATATATGTGACCACCCTATAACAGATGTCATGCTTTGTGACTTGTGTGATATCATATTACATTCTTTGCCTAAGTTTAAAATAAAGAAAAGTAAAAATGAAAACCAAAAAATAAAATAAATAGAAAATGAAAAATAAAATAAATAGAAAATGAAAAATAAAATAAAAGAAAAAAAATAGAATAAAGTCAAGTCCATTGTTTACAACTTCAACAGTCTACTCTAAAAAGGGAAATACTAGCTATACTTTTGTCAATCCTCATAACTTCTGTCTAGTTTTTACTCATGAATAAATAGCAGCATTTCTTAAAGCATCCATCTTAGTTTCTTCCTCTATCTATATAGCCACAATCCTTGATCTTGACAAACTCCACCTTGATATCTGGTCTATACTTGCAAAAAACACTTTTGCTGCAAAACACTTTGCAAATTTCAAAGATTTGCTGATTCCAAAGATCATCAGTTGACTGACCCTTCTAGTCTTCTTTTTCTTGATAACAGAATCTATATGCCATCCACTGATAACCTCCACACATAAATACTCTAGTATCACTATGACTACATCCTTGCTGGTTACTTTGGACAAAATAAAATACTGAAACTTATCTATTATAAATATACTTAGCCCAACATCTACTTGGATATACAAGAATTCTGTAAATTCTGTGTTATTTGCATATGATTCAAGTTCTAATATCACAAGCCTTATGGATCTCTTAAGCAACTCTCCATTCTAGAATGACTATGAAACTCAATATTTATAGACTTTATTAAGAAACTTCTATTCTCTTCTAATTTTGATACTATTCTTGTCATAGTTGATTGACTTTCCAAATAGATTATTTTCATCCTGACATCCAATATTATTACTTCTACAGAGCTAGTTAGACTATTTGTTATCTATATATTCTTCAAACATAAAGTTCTGTCTCATGTTATTTCCAACTAAGAATCTAAGTTTATATCCAACTTCTTTTACTCTCAATATATGCCTCTACTTTATCTCAGGCTATTATCTGGAAGAAAGTAGGTAGACAGAAAGAACTAATCAAACTTTGGAATAATATCTCTAAGTATATTATATGTCAGATATATGAAGCCTGGTGTCAAGTTCACAAACGGTAGACTTAGTTTCTCTTTATTTCATTTTTCATTTTATTTTATTTTCTTATTTTTCTATTTTTAGAACATAGGGTTAGGGTTAGGTCACAAGACACAGAGAACGAAGTAGAAGAATCTAGAACAAATGATGTCATACAACATAGATACTATATGTTGATCTCATGTTCTATACATGGTCATTTAGGGTAGGGTGCATAGTAGTGAGCACAGACCATCAGTAGTAGTATAAAAGGTAGACTAGTTTGTAGAAGAGCTCTCTATCGAGTTCTCTTGTGTTACCCAATACAAGGTTACCTCTTAATCCAACTCTAAGGGTTTTGAGTTATAACATCTAGATATTAGTTTTTTTATTTAATATTTCATATTTATTTTCATTGATTTATTTTTCTTTTCTAAAAACTTAGGGTTAGGGTTAGAGTGACATTATGATCATACTATCACACATCAGTCATATCAGATGACATAATCACAGTAATAGTCACAAGTTACAAGGTTATAGAGAAGAACATAGAAGATTCTGGAAGGATAATGTCATACAATGTGTGCAATGTATGTTGACTCCAAGGTGAACACATTGTCATTTAGGGTAGGCTAGAGAAGTAGTAGCATGAACCATAGTAGTTTAGTATATAAGGTAGACAATCTTGTACAGAGTTCTCTATTGAGTTCTCTTGTATTAACCCAATATAAGGTTCATTTGTTTGACCCACTCTAAGGTCTTGAGTTTGTAACATTATAACTACTAGCAGAACAACTAGTCTGAATTTCTTCCACTCATGGAATTTACTTTTAATAATATTCTCAGTGCTATTACTAGTATCTTTCCAATTTTCATGAATAAAGAGCATTATTCAAATATTACAGCTCACTCTGAATATAACATAGTTTTCTTCTGCATTTATAACTTTGCAGTTAATCTTGATAAACTCTAGAGTACTCTCAAGTCTACAATATCTGCTGCTCAGCAACATTACCAATAATCTGCTAATATATACTAACCAAAATGGTTAATAACACACTAAGTAGTCTTATATTACAAAGAGTCTCATAGAGATCACAAGAGAACTCAATCAGGAGTCTTCAATGTATTACTACCTTATTTATACTATGAATACATGATCTATGCTAATAATAAATAATTCTACCCTAATATCTATATGTCAGCCATGAAGTGAACATGTTATAGACATGCACCTTAATGTTACTCTTCTAGTTCTTTCTAGACCTATGATGTCATGTTATGTAACTTTTCATTATCTAAGAAATCAAATCAAAGAAAATAGATAAAAAGAAAAAAAAATCAAAATAAAATATAAGAGCTCAAGTACACTATGACACTCAGTTCTTCTGTACTACATGACCATCCAAGAAATTATCTGAGAAATACTTAGGCTCCTATGAGATCATAGTATAATCTAGCACTCATTTGTTCACATTTTGTCTTCTAGAATCTATGCATTCTATTCATCCAGTCTTCTATGTTTTTATACTTAAAACAGCTATTCTTAGTATCTTCTCTAAATGATCTAATTCACCATCTATACCAGTTGCTATTAATAGTGAGGTCCAATATGAAATCTTATAGATTGTTGACTTAAAAATTGATTGTAGACAAGTATAAAAGCTTCTCTACAAGGTTATCTAGCTAGGCTATGAAGACATGGAAGACAAATCTGAGTAGTTATCTATGTCATAGACTAACTTTCAAGACATCTGAGACATCTGCTTTCTGACTTCCAAGTAGAACTCTAAATATACTTTTACATCCATGATGTCAAGATCACAAGAAGTGAACTTAGCTTTTCTCATTTTCTTTTCTCATTTTTATTTTATTTTCGAACTAGGGTTAGAGTTAGAGTGATGAGATCATGCTATCACACAGCAGGTTATATCAGATGACACAGTCACAAGTCACATGATACATGGAAGAATGTAGAACATTCTGGAAGAGATGATGTCATATAATGTGTGATACATATGTTGATCTTAAGGCATATACATGGTCATTTAGGGTAGGCTAGAAATAGCTTACACAGACCATTAGATATTATTATATAAGGTAGATAGTCTTGTACAGAGGTTTCTATCAAGTTCTCTTGTGTTAACCCAATACAAGGTTCTTTTACTTGACTAACTCTAAGGTCTTGTGATTGTAACACATGATTATTTGTACATAGATTAGCCTCTCATGTTTTACTTCCTGGTAACTCATTACCTGGACCCTTAGTCATTCTAAATTCTAGAAACTGTCTTTATAATGTGTTATATGTGGTTTATACCTTATTATTCAAGATTTGGTAGGACATCTTGGAAGTCTAGATAAGTGACTTATACATTATCTGAGAATGCAAAAAATGAATTGAAATGACCTTTGGCTTCAGCTTGTGTACTGCACTTCTACTAGCCATACTATTTTAGAATGGGACTTAAAAACTTAGTGGGTGGAAAACCACTAGAAGGTGGTGAGGTGTATTGTCATTAATACCAGAGAATTGGATGTTAAATTTAGTTGATTTTCAGGATAACTAATATAGTGTAAACTACCAGATTATATACTAGGTATACTATCTAGAGTAGTTATTTGGAACAGAGACTGTTAAGCAAGTTATCTTGATTTCTAGTGATCCTTAGATATTAGGAGGTGGAGTTCTATGGAGTTGGCAAGGGTCCAGCAAGAACATCTGAGGTGAATTGGAGATGTGTAATCTGTACCAGAAGAGGTTATATGTAAGGGGATTAGTTTTATATTGAGGAGTTGTAAGTGCCCAAGAACTCCAAATGATATTTGGGTAAAGTATTCTACTGTTACACCACTACCATATATACTATAATAGAATAGTTCAAGCACATAGTCTGTACACTTGACTGATCAGTATTTACAACTTTAATTAACTAAATAACTATAGTATTACTATAGTATATTAGACAACAGAGATCAGAATAAGATAGAGGTAGTTATTAGTCTATCAGGAGCTAGTCTAGATAATGACTAGCCTAGGAGTGTAATTAAGTCTCTGTAGAATGGATCTGAACTTACAGTATTGCTAATATCCCCTAGCATTATCTATAGGTTAGAACTGATGTGATTGGAAAATAGGATGTGATATATTATCTTCTTAGTTATCTTCTATACTACTACTACCTTAGCCACAGTTCCAACTATAGACTCAGTATATAAGACCCAGCAGATACTCTGTAGTTTTTAGTCTGGAAATTAACTAAGAGTTTCCCAACTAAGACTTTGACTAGGAATTCCCTAATTCTCACTAAACCATAATCTTCCAAAATTATGACCATGTAACAAGTAATGGGCACAATACATAAGTTGAGGATAAGGTCATCTTTTGTTATTATATTGTCTATTCACAGATAAGCTTCCAAGCTTGATCTACACTTCAGATACTTATTCAAGCTTACAGATTTCTACATCTGTTTCCTAAATAAGTTTCCATACTTGATTCAACCTCTTCTTATTATGACTGATCACAGATATTTGCTTGAAGTGAGTTCCATCCTATCCTATTTTCCATTTATTATCTTAACAACCTGCTACTGAACTTGTTAAGATCTGAAGTCCAAGGATTTAAATGAAAGAATAACTTTAGATTGGGTTAATCATAAGAGAATTCAATGGAGTTCTAAGTACAAACTAGTCTATCTTATATACTACAGATAGTGGTATGTACACATACTACAACTACTCTACTCTAAAGTATATACTTTCCATAAGACCAACATGTTGTTGTTATGTTATATGATATTATTTGTTCCAGAACTTTTTATGATCCTTTCTGTATCATATGATTGTGAGACAGAGACAGTGACAATAACATCATGCCAAAACCCTATTCCTAAGTCAACATAAATTAAATTAAAAAGAAAATAAAAAATAAGAAAAATAAAATAGAGTTTATAGTTTATAATTCTAATATTACTCTCCCTTTAAGATTTCTCCTTCAGGGAAACTAACTTCCATCTTTGCTAGTTCCTCTCTAACTTCTTTAAATACTTATCCTCAAATTTTTTATTGTTCTACCAAAACAATATTCTCATAGTATACTTCACTAGCAACTCACTCCTCCTAAACTCCTCCATATTCAGATTCAATTTCACTTTCCACACTTTATCTAGCCCCTCTTGTTGTTTAACTTCCACCTCTATTCTCTCCTTAAATTCATTTACTAACTCTTTTGCATTTTCTAAATCCTCCTTCTTCTCTCATATATCTTTTTATCTTCCATTATTCTACTCTATCCACTTCTATTGGTTTCAGTTCCTCCACTCTTTGCCCTTTTACTAGTTTCCTATATCTTACTATTCTACTAATGTTCACTACTAGATAGATCCTCATAGAGGTCAATAGCTTTAACTTCACCACATTCTTTGACACTATTTCTTCTACCACATAAGGTTCCACATATCTTTCCATCAACTCTTTTACTGGCCTTTCTTTGAATACTAAGTTCTTCATACTCAGTATTATTTTATTTTATTTTTTCCACTCTTTGACTTCTCTTTGTCTTCTATCTGCTTATTTCTTCATCTCTTCTTGTGCCTTTCTTAATGCTGCTCTTGCTTCTTCTTGTACTCTCCTCATTCTCTCTGCAAACTCTATTGCTTTCTCTATCTTTCCTTTCCTCCTAATGTCTACTCCCATTCTCAACTCTCTTCCATAATTTGCCATGAATGGTAATACTTTTGTTGCTACATAAACCTTGTTATTTACTACAAATTCTATCATTGCTAACTATTCTGGCTAATCTCTCTTCCTATATTCTGTAAAGAACCTCAAGTATTGTTCCAACTCTTAGTTCATTTGTTTTATCTGCCTATCTGTTTGTGGGTGGAACACCTTGTCTTTATACCCAGCATCTTATTTAGCTCTTTTATTAATTCTGCCACAAACTGTGGTTCTCTATTACTGATTACACTTTCTGGTAACCTATGAAGCTTCTACACATTATCTCTAAATAATCTTGCTAGACTTTCTGCTGATGTTTCTTCTATTATTGCCACAAAATGTGCCATTTTAGACAACCAATCATATACTACCAATATTACATTCTTTCCTGCTACTAATGGTAACTTAGTGATAAAGTTCACTGTTAAATGCATTTATGCCTTCTCTAGTACTTTGTTCACCATTAACTTTCCCACTGGTGCCTTTGTTCTATTTTTCATCCTCTAACATAGATCACATTTATCTACATATTTTCCAACATCCCTTATAACTCTGGCTACCAACTCTGTTATCTTTTATCTCCCTCTATGTCCTACTACTAGTACATCATTATACAACCAGATGATCTCTATTCTTAACTCCTCATTCTTTGACACATACACATTTTTTTCTTTCAATACTAGATCACTTTTAATTTTCCATTCATCACCTCTCAAGTTTTATATCTCTACCTTCTTCATCTCTTCTACTACTTTTACTATCTTTTTATCTTTTTCTCTTGCTCTTTTTATCTTTTCCACTAGTACTGCTTCTGGTCCTTCTACCACTACTTTTGTCATTTCTCATATCTACTCATCTTTTATTAACTTCTGATTTTCATTATTATTTTCCATTTCCATCTTTTCTAGTCTGGCCTTCTACTTAGACTACCTGCCTTTTCTATTTTTATTCCTGGAATATGTTTTAAAGTGAAATTGAATCTTGACAGGTATAATACCCAATGGGCTTGTCATTGATTTAACTTCTGTGCCTTCATGAATTATTTCAAATTCTTGTGATTTGTTCAGACCTCAAACTTGAACTTAGTACCTTTTAGTAAATATCTTCAATTTTCTAGTCCTCCAATCACCATCAACATCTCCTTATCATGTATCTCATAATTCCTCTCTGTTTTATTGAGAGATTTTGAAAGATATGCTACCAGTTTCCACTTTCTATCTCTACACTCTATTGACAACACTTCTCTTGTTACATAATCTAATGCATCTATCTCTATTCTCATCTTTCTATCTAAATCTGATGCCATCAACATTGGTTTTGTTGTGAATTTTTTCTTCAACATCTTGAATGACTTTTCCTGTCTGATTCTCTACTTCCATTTCTATTCCTTCCTTGTCAACTTGTGCAATGGCCTTGTTATCTTTGCAAACCCTTCTACAAATCTTTTATAGTAATTTGCCAGTCCTAAGAACTTTTGTACCTCTTTAACCATCTTCAGAACTGGCCAATCCAACACTACTTTTACTTTTTCCTCTTTTATCTTTATTCCTTCTGGTCTGATCACAACTCTCAAGAAATCTACCTTTCTCACTTTCCATTTATACTTCTCTGGCTTCATATACAAGTTGTTTTCTTCTAATCTCTTTAATATTTCCTCTACTAACTCATCATGTTCTTCCTTGCTTTCTATTCTCACCATTATATCATCTATGAAACTCCCTATCTTTTCCATATTAATCAAATCTCTCAGTAATTCATTCATTATAGCCTGGAATATGGTTGGTGAATTTGTTAATCTGAAAAACATGACTGTTGGCTCAAATAATCCTTCTGGTGTTGTAAAGGCTGCTTTTCACTTATTCCCCTCCTTTATTCTGACATTGTTATATTCCCATCTTAAATTCATTACTCATTGAGATACCAATAATCTTCTACTATCTTCTTCTTTCCATCCTTCTTTCCCACAAAGAATACCAATGCAGTTTGTGGTGATTTTGACAGTCAAATATATTCCTTTCTTGTTTGCTCCTAAATAAACACTCTCACTTTCTCACTTTCTTCTCTAAACAAGAGGTAAACCTTCTCTTTTCTTGGTACAAATCACTCTTTCAAATCTATTGCATGATCCCACATCTTCCTTGTTGGTATCCTCTCACTTGTCTTCTTTCCAAGCACCTTAATTCACCTATGAAACTGCTCTGGTACTAACTTTTTCACTTCTTTTTTTGATTTTGCTACCTTTTTTTCTTCATTTCAAATTTCTATTCTTTTGCTACTTTCTTTACATCCATCATCTTGCTTCTCTTTTTCTTTTTATTTTCTTCCTTCTTTTTCTCTTTCTCTTCTCTTTTCTCTCCTTTTTCTTATTTCTTCTCTTTTTTCTTTTGTTTCTGCTATCCTGATTTTCCCTACTTCAGTCTTTACTGTCTTCCACATTCTTCCAAATATCTTGTTATCTTTACTTCTCCTGTCTTCCAATCAATCTCAGGTTTATGACGAGCTAGCCATGACATCTCTGAGATTACACTTTACTTCTGTCTACTGATTACATCTATCTCTATCCTCTCTTTGTACTCCTAATAATAAATATTGACCTCCACCATATTTTCTATTAGTTCCTCTTTGTTAAATGTTCCATCCACATTTCTAATATAAATAGACTTTTTTATATCTTTAATTTAAACCCTTGTTTCTGTGCAAACTCTGAACTTATCACTAATCTGGTAGCTCTGCTATCTAACAATGCTTCTACTGTTATTTCTTCCTGTATATCTATTCTCTCTAGTTTTATTTTTATCATTACTTCTCTCAGTGTCTCTTCTTCCTTTATCTTTCTTATATCCACTGATTTTCTTTTTTCCTTTTCTTCTTTCTTTGCCTTTTCCTCTCTCAAAATAGTCTTTTTATCTTTCTCAGGTTTCTTTCAGTCTAGAATATCAGCTTGCATTACACAATTAGCTAGTATATGAAATCTATTATAAGAATCTAGTCAAGAACTACTGGATTTTCCTTCTCTTTTAAATTGTTCATATTGTTTGAATTGTTCCTATACTCTATCCTTCTCCCTTAGCCTATTATTCTCTAATTCATACAACTCTATACAAGATGTCCAAAACCTCTACAACTGTAACAATTCTTCTCCCTATCTATATCCATTATATAAGGGTTTTTCTCATTCCTCCTTCTCTACCTCCTTGCTATTGCAGAAGATTTCTGACCACCACTGCATTTGTTCTTTTTACCTCTTTTATTGGAGTAAGCTTTACTGGTGCCTATTGTATCTTCTGTCTCCTTGGTCATACCTGGGATAGAAGTGGTCTTGGCCTAAACCTTTCTTGATTATTCACCATTCTTCTCTGTCTTTGTTCTTGATTCCTGTTTTCCTTCCTCCCCCTCAATCTTTCTTCTTTCCTACTCTCCCTCCAATACCTGTCTAAATTAGTAGCACATTCATCTACTAATACTTTTTCTTGATATCTACTTCCTCTTACTGCTCTTTTGAATTCTTGGATAAATTCCTTCATTGTCCTTCCTCCCTACTCAACCTTTTTGAGTTCAGCCACTTTGACTAACTTGTCACAAACTTCACTTAGCTTATATCTCCACAACCAGTAGACTGATTTATATAAACTAAGTTGTGCTGGAAAGCCCCAAATGAGGGCTATCCACACACATGCAGGATGTACAAAAGCAACAACAAACAACTAAGATATCAGGCCATCAGTAACTGTAAAAGTTTCATTAGCTGATATCTCATGAACAGCTGGATGGATTCACTCAATTGAACTTGCATTGGAAAGTACTTGTCAAACAGTTTCTGATGATATATAGTATATCTCAAAGTGATAGGTATTGATAGATATACAATCATATCAATGTAGTGACATAATTAGTTATCTTCTAAAATTAGCCTGTCATCTGCTATGACAGATGATAGCCCCCATCAGGTATGAGTTTTGATTATATGATGAAAACAGCTTGTACACAGACAATTACTCTTTTGTATATATACCTCTATATCTAAGGATTAGACCTTAGATTTAACAATATCATTTATCATCAGTTTTCATCATCTATCTCTTATTATCATTAATATCTGTATTGATCTTTATCATCATTTTTATCATTATTGAACTTCTGAATTACTCCTAAACCTCTGAGAGTGCACCAAGGCTTAGATATCACAAACAAGTGAGTAGTTCATTTTGTGATATGACTCTTTGTTCTCTCTACCAAATTCCTTTTTCAATTCTAACAAAAACTCCCCTGCTGATTCAAATTTTACTTCCCCCAATTTTAGATCTTCCAATATATCTTCCTTCCACATATCTACTGACCCTTCCTGTACATATGATAATACTTACTGAATTTAATCTTCTACTGTTGTTCCTCTCATCTTCATCCTCAAATATAATCTATATGCTATGATAAAACCCCTAACCTTTCCTGCTTCTCCATTGAATACTGATGGCTTGGCCACCTCTATATTGGACCTTGTATTAGGTCTCTCTATTGTTTCTCCTCCTCTTCCTGTTGCTGTTAGCAGGGCCTGAATTTATGTCTACATCATTGCCAACTGTTCCTACTGATGCCTTATGATTTGCTATTAACTTATGTTGTTGTTGTTGTTGTTGTGATGAGGGAGGAGAGTCAATTGGTAATGGTGATGATAGTGGTGTTGTTGGAGGTAAAGATGTGTAGAGTAGTAATGGAGAAGAGCCAGTGCTAACCTTACTCTCAGATTCATATTCTGAACTTGAAACAATTTCAGTAAGTGCTAGTAGGTCTTTTTCTTGTCCTACCTTGTACTTTTTACTGACTATTTAAGCTACCAACTACTGTCTTAAGGAAAAGATAAACAATTTTGGTCTAAGAAGACCATTCTACTCTAAACAAGGTCTTAAGAATACTTGTCATTCTCCTGTGTGTACTGGTTACAAGGGGACTAACAGCATAGAGTTGATAATTGAAAACAATAACAAGCACATTATACAAGATTATTACACCTACTAAGCACCAGTGAGCTTTGATACAAAACAAGTGGTTAAGCTTTCTTTACCTGACTAGTATACTCCTTATGCTTAAAGTCTGGCAATTCTTCTTGACTAAAGGACTGAGTTGTCTCTCAGTTGAGAATGATAAAGGATAAGAGACAAAGAGGGCCCTGTGTTGGGCAGTTATATACTATAGATCATGGTCTATATGTACACTACAACTATCCTACCTAAAGTACATATACTTTCCATAAGGCCAATATGTTGTTATCATGCTATATAATATTATTTGTTTCAGAACCCTTTCTGTGTCATATGATTGTGAGACAGTGACAGTGACAGTGACATCATGCCAAAACCCTAACCCTAAGTCAAAATTAAAATGGAAAATAAATTAAAAATAAGAAAAATAAAATAGAGTCTATAGTATGATAGAACTCATCTATGCTTCAGAACTGATATTTAACTTCTATGTCACATATATTACAACTTAGGCTCAAAGAGTTAAAGTGAAAGATGAATTTTGTATTAAGTTAACACAAGAGAACTTGATAGAGTTCCAAGTACAAAGTGTCTACCTTATATATACTAGACTACTAGTTCATGCTACACTAACCTTAACCTTGTCAGGTCCTGTTTACACTGGGATGGAAGTCTGCAGAATGGACTCAGAGATGAGTGGACTTGTGGAATGACCTTGGCTTCAGCTTATGTGCTGTACTGTCTGTCTGCTGCATGGTCACAACTTTAGATGAAGGAAAGAAAGTCTGAGTGAGAGTGAGTACTGATTGGTGTGTCACTATTAAATACTGGAGATTGAGTTCAATAAGAGTTTATCTTTGTCGATTATCAGACTAGCGAATTACAGTGTAACTACTAGTCTTATATATGAATGGAAAGTATAGGAGATGCTTGGGGTTTCATTGGTAAAACCCCTATTACCCTGAGCAGAGGTTTCAGTGTTGAGACACTGACAGGAGTAACTCCGTCATGGAAGACTAAGTTGAATGGGAGTATCTCTGCTGTGGAAGACAGAATACCTGGATAGTTGCAGCACTGCCATGAGATGTGTTGCAAGAAAGGTGGGCTTGTATGTTTTGAAGATGACTCCACCATGGAGATGTAGTTTCCAGATGAGTGAACTTGCATATGACAGTATTCCCCCCCTTAGGACTGAGCCTTCAAAGTCCTATTGGGTTTATTTGAGAATCCTGTGATGGTACTTAGGTCAACAATATATAAACAGAAAAGGAAGTTTTTCGCTCTTATTTCTATATCATTATGTCTTCTCCCACCTTCTCTGACATTTCACAAAATGACGCTGAGGTCCTCAAAAAGCAGCAGCAAGAGATGCAGCAGAGGCACAAGGAGAAGCAGCAGCTCCTAGTCCAACTGGAAGAAGCAGTGAAGTTACGTTGGGCTGAGTGCGCAGCTCAGAAGGCTAGGAGAGAAGCAGAGGAGAAGGCCCGGGAGGAAGCTGAGAGGCAGAGAGTTGCAGAGGAGGAGAGGAAAAGGAGGATGATAGAGTACCTCCAGTGGCTCTGGGATGAGATGTTAGAAGAATAGGCCACCTTATTGGAGGGGGCTGAAGGATCCTAGGTTGTGGGATCCAAATGCAAGGAGATCACTGCCAGAGACAAGGAGGAACAATGGCCTTCCAAGAAGGCTAAAGGAAAGTAACAGGGAAAGTACC
>Ga0157359_1000529_pt1 | contig 14148 bp, 15 predicted proteins | sample AttcapACBM3_FD_111482 | JGI IMG/M metagenome (GOLD analysis project Ga0157359, IMG submission 111482) | Fungus gardens microbial communities from leaf cutter ant in Botucatu, State of São Paulo, Brazil - Atta capiguara ACBM3 | ecosystem: Host-associated > Fungi > Mycelium > Unclassified ...
GTTGTTATCCAATCAAGTCAAGACAATATATCCCTCATGAGTATAGAAGATATAACAATTATTGGAATACTAATAGGAAGTCTCTTATCCATTTCATTGCTTTTCTTGAGTTTAACTCTGGAATATTTTTCTTCTATAAAGAAATCACTTAATAGTGGTTTTTCTGTTATTTGTTCATTGTAGTGTAGTTTTTCTTTTTCTTTTTTTCTTTTTCTTTTCTTGTTTCTTTCTTTCTTTCTCTTCTCTATATAAGTAGTTATATTGTAGCTATCATAGTCTGTCACCACACCCCATGTAATAAATCATTGATTTTAAAAGAATACCTAGTCTATATATATCTCTCACAAAGATTCTTACCCTTTATCTTCACTACCTTCTCTCTGTAGGCCTTCTTAGTTTGCTTGCTTATTATTTTCTTTGATAGTTGTGGATTAGTCTTATTTTCTAAGAAGATTTCAAGAACCTTCTTATGTTTGGTTTCTATTAGTAGTAAAATCTCAACATTTTCTAGCATTTTAAATTCTTGTGTTAGAACCTTTAGCTAAAGCCTCTCAAGCTCTTTCTCATATTGCTTCTATACAGTCTTCTTTCTCACTCTAGCTTCCACTGCCAGTTTTGTCTTTTCAGCCCATTATTCTCTTGCTATCTCTTCTAGGCAGGCTAAGACTACTACTTGTTATGTTGTCTCTTCATATCCTCATGCTGTCATTTGGTGTTGAGATCTAATGTTGAGAGGAATTAAGAAAAAGACATGGTGGTAAGCAAAAATAATTTCTTTTATATTGACTTAGACACAATCTGTTATAACTCAAACTTCTTAGGGTTAGAATAAGAACAGAACCTTGGATTGGGTTATCACAAGAGAGCTCAATAGAGTTTCTAAGTACAGTGTATCTACCTTATATACATTTAGCTCATGGTTTATGCTACACTATCCTAGCCTACCCTAGAGTAATATATATATACTATGAGATTAATTCATTGTTATGAAACCTTCTGTGATTGTGACTGTGACTATATCATATGATCTATAGAAAAGAAAAATAATTAAAGTTTTCCATCTTCAATTCTGACACAATCATAGATTCTCTGAATAAACTGAATAAGACTTCAAAGGCTTAGTTCTAATGAATAAATATAGTCATATACCAAGTTCAACTCTGATAAAAGTCTGTCTTCTATAGCAGTATTATACTCTGTCCAAACCCTATGAGTATCTAGTCTTCTATAGCAGATTTTACTCCTCTCCAACTTGATCTTCCATGGTCAAGTTCTCCTACTCTAATCTCTGCTTAGGACTATATATTAAGACTCCTGAGTTCTCTTTTATTCTTATTTGTATATAAGAATTAGTGGGTACTCTGTATTCACTAGTCTAATAATCAATGACAATAACAATAACTCTAGTTGAACTCTACCTCCAATATTAATTTTGGCTTCAGCTTATATACTATGCTGTCTGTCTTCAGAAGTAGAGTCAGGTCTAAGAGAAGTAAGTTCTGATAAGAAAGTGTGTTGCTAAAGAATACCAGAGTTGATGTTAAATAATGTTTATATTTGTTATTGATTATCAGAGAATACAGTGTATCTACTAGTTCTTATATACAAGTAAAATGAAAGAGGAACTTGGGGGTTTCAGAGTATAGCACTGAGTAGAGGTTTTAGTAGTGAAACATTACTAAGAATCAAATAAAAGAACTTGGCCTTTTATGGCTGAGTTAAAAAGGAGAACTTTGCTGTGGAAAAATGAGTTGGAAAGAAGTAAACTCTACTATAGAAGACCAAGTACTCATAGGATTTTGACAAAGATAAACATTGTTGTAAAAAATGAGTCATGAAATAACACTACCATGGAAAATGGATTAATACCAGATGTTCAAAGAAGATAACACTGCTATAGAAAATAATCTGTTTTCAGAGTTGGACTTAGCATATAACAGATAGTTACTCTGTAATAACTAGCTTGATAATTGACTAAAGTTGACACTAAACTCTGGTATTAATAATAACATATTCATTCCTATTTTCATAATTCCATCTTCTAAGACCTTCCTCTGAAATTGCAATCTCATGACTAGTAGAAGATACAATACATAAGTTAAAGCCAAGGTTGTTCTGGAAAGTTTGAAATTCTGTAGAGTTTAAGAAGTTTTTATACTTATCAAAACTCTAAAAACTCCTTTGGACTTTTGAATCCTTCAAGTATAGACCACACTTAACATTTAATGAAAATATAAATGATTTTGTCCTAAGAAAGATGTTCTGCTCTAGACAGAGTCTTAAGGATATCTGCTATTCTCTTATATGAACAAGTCACAAGTAGATTTGTAGTACTAAGCTTCTATGCAAAAAGTACAAGTTATGTAACTACACAGCATTGCATAATTGAATAATGAGTATTTTTAGGAAGGAGCCTATACTTGGTTCCAACAATTCATAGTAATCTTCTAGTAGCTATTACCAATCTCTTAAGTTTAGAGTCTAGCTAGCTTCTTAACTAAAGGGTAGTATTGCTCTTCAGTTGAAAATAAATAAAAAGTAAAAAGAAAATGAGGGGGCTCTGTGTTGTGCAGCTTTGGAATTATATATGTTAAACTAAAACTAATGGTTTATATAGTCTGTTATGATTAAAGACTCAGAGTTAAGTTAATAAAAGAATCTTGTATAAGGTTTATACAAGAGAACTTAATGGAGTGCTTAGTACAGAACTGTCTACCTTATATGTCACAGACTATGGTCTGTGCACACACTACAACTATTCTATCCTAAAGTACATATACTTTCTATAAGGCCAACATATTGCTGTTATGTTATATAACATTATCTATTTCTAAAACTCTTTTATAACTTCTTTGTGATGGGGTTGTGACTGTGACTGTGTTATGTGACAACTGATATGTGACATCATGCTAACCCCTAACTCTAGGTCTAAAAATAGATAACAGATAAAACAAAAAATAAGAGTGAGAAAGAAAATAATAATAAACCAAGTCCAATATTTGCAATTCTGACATCATCTCCCTTCAAGATTTCTCCTCCAGAGAAACTGACTTTTATCTTTTCCAGTTCCTCTCCAGTTTTTTTAAATATTTATCCTCAAACTTCCTATTATCTTATCCAAACAAAATTTTTACTATATACTTCCCTAGTAGCTCACTTCTCCTAAACTCCTCTATATTTAGATTCAACTTTACTTTTTCTAATTTCTCCTATCATTTAAATTTCCTACTTATTCTTCTCTTGAATTCATCTACTATTTCTTTTGTATTTTCTAAGTCCTCTTCTTTTTCCCATATATTATTCTCTACTGTAAACCCCTTCCAATGTACTAAGTACTTTATTACTTTCTTTTATTCAGTATTTTTTAACCTCCCATTCTTCCACTCCATCAACTTTGACTAGTTTCAGTTCTTTCACTCTCTATCACTTTACTAGTTCTCTATATCTAACAACTCTACTAACATTCATCAACAGATGAATTATCATGGAGGCTGGTAGCTTTAGTTTTACTGCATTTTTTGATACCACTTCCTTCACTATATAAGACTCTATATATTATTCCATCAACTTCTTTACTAGTCTCTCTTTGAACACCAAGTTCTTTGTACTTAACATTACTTTATCTCCTTTCTTCCATTCTTCCACCTCTATCTGCTTGCCTCTTCATCTCTTTCTATGCTTTTCTCAATATCACCCCAGCTTTCTCTTAAACTTTTCTCATTCTCTCCACAAATTCTGTTGCTTTCTCTACTTTCCCTTTTCTTCTAATATCTGCCCCTATTTTCAACTCTTTTTCATAATTTGCCATAAAAGGTAATATTTTTGTTGCTAAATGAACTTTGTTGTTCACTGCAAATTCTGCTGTCACTAACTACTTTGGCCAATCCCTCTGCTTATATTCTGTAAAGAATGTCAAATACTGTTTCAACTCTTGGTTCATCCATTCTGTTTGTCTATCCATTTGTAGATGAAATGCTATCAACAACCTCATTTCTATTCCTAACATCCTATTCAACTCCTTTGTCAACTCCACTGTAAACTGTGGTTCTCTATTGCTTATCATACTCTCTGGTAATCTATGCAACTTCTACATATTATTTCTGAATAATCTTAATAATTCTTCTGCTGATGTTCCTTCTGTAGTTGCTACAAAGTATGCTATTTTTGATAACCAATCACATACCACTAATATTATGTCCTTTCCTGCTGCCAACAGTAACTTAGTGATAAAGTCTACTGTTAAATGTGTCTACAGTTTCTCTGGTATTTCATTTATCATCAACTTTACTGCTAGTACCTCTATTCCATTTTTCATCCTATAATATAAATCACAGCCATCCACATATTTTCCAACATTCTTTGTTACTCCTAGCTACCAGTAATTCCTTGTTACCAACTCCATTATCTTCCATCTACCTTTATGTCCAGCTACTGGCACATCATGGTATAACCAGATAATTTCTAATCTCAATATTATGACCTTAAACTTAGCTCAGGTTGCAACTCAGGCAAAGACTTGAGTAAGAGTGAAGGAGATGATCAATTGGTAAAGCATAAGGATACAGAAATGTATCTATACTATATATACCTATAGACCATGAGGAATCTATATGTCCACAATGATATGATATATGAGGATAAAGAGAGGAATCAATGAGAAAACAATGCCTACTACATGAGATGCTGACTGATTCAACCTATAGTGCAGCTGATCATTACATCATACTCTAGACCCTACAAGACACAATAAAAGTATGCTAAAGACATGAGAAGGTAATTGTAACACTCAACTTCTCATTCTTCAGCATATATATCTTTCTTTCTTTCAATACTAAGTCTTCTTCAATTTCTCACTTATTACCTCTTACTTCCACTTCTTCATCTCTTCATCTACTTTCACTACTTCTTCATCCTTCCCTCTTGCTCTTTTTATCTTTTCTACTAATAACATCTCCAGTCTTTCTACTATCACTTCTGTCATTTCTCACACTCATTCTTCCTTCATTAATTTCTAATTATCATTATCATTTTCTATCCCAATCTTTCAATCTAGTCTCTTACTGCCTTCCTCATTTTTCTATCTGAAAGTGCCATTTGAGGTGACTTTGAAGGCCTAATATATTTCTTTCTCAATTGTTTATTGATGAACTTATACATCTCTTCTCTTTTTTCTCTTGACAACAAATAAATCTTTTCCTTCCTTGATACAAACTCTTCCTTTAACTTAATTGCATTATCCCACATCTTTTTCACCAGTATCCTTCCAATCACTTTCTTTCCAAAGATATGGACCTATTTATAGAATCTTGGAGGAACTGATTTCTTGGCTTCTTTCTCTGACTTTGCTACTTTCTCTTTTCTGTTCCAAATCTCCTATTCTTCTGCTACTTTGTTTCTATTCATCATCTTTTCTTGATTTTTTCTTCTTCTTTTATTTTTATTTTTCCCTTTTATCTTCTTCTTTTTGCTTTTTCTACTCTGGTTTTCCCTGCTTTGGCCTCTACTAATTTCCATATTTCTCTAGACATATCATCATCTTTACTTCTTCTGTTTTCCAATCAATCTCAGGATTGTGGCAAGCTAACCATAGTATTCCCAAGATTACACTCTACTTCTATCCCCCAATAACATCTATCTCTGTTCTCTCTCTATAATCCTGAAAATAGGTCTCTTGATCTTTTTTAATTTAAATTTCTGCTTTCTTGTGAATTCTGAACTCATTACCAACCCTATTGCCCTACTATCCAACAAAGCTTCCATCATGACCCCTTCTTGCATATCTATTCTATCACAAAATGAACTACTCACTTCTTTGTAATATCTGAACCTTGGGTGCACTCTCAGAGATTTAAGAGTAATTCAGAAGTTCAATAATGATAACAATAATGACTAAGATTAATATAGATAATAAAGGATAAAAATTGATGTTGTTAAGTCTGAGGTTTAATCCTTAGACACAAAAGTATATATACAAAAGAGTGATGGTTTGTACACAAGCTATTTCTATCACATGATCAAAACTCATACCTGATGGGAGCTGTCATCTGTTATAACAGCTGTCAGGCTAATTTTAGAATGTAACTAATTATGTTACTACATTGATATGCTTATATCTCTATAAATACTTATTGCTATGTAATATACCATATATTATTAGGAATGGTTCAATGAGCACTTTCCAATGCAATTTTGATCATGCAAATCTGTCTAGTCATTCATGAGATATTAGCAAATGAAGATTTTACAGTTACTGATGACCTGATATCTTAGTTGTTTGTTGTCACTTTTATACATCCTGCATATGTGCAGATAGCTTTTATTTGGGACTTTACAGAACCTCATTTGGGGCTTTACAGTGCAACTTAGTTTGTGAAAATTGGTTTACTGGATGTGGAGATACAAGCTGAATAAAGTTTGTGACATATTCTCTCCAACCCAATCTTAACTGTCACCTTTCTCAACAATTTCCTTTCTTCTTCTTCTTTAATCTTTCCTCTCTCAAAACCATTTTTTATCTTTCTTTATCTTTTCCCCACTTCCTTCTTCCATATTCATCACTCTACTCTTTAATACTTCAAATCTATTTGAAGATTGCAGTATTGCAATCTCTCTCTGTACCCTACAATTCCTTACTATATGTGTCAGAATCATAGAAGTTGGATGTAGCTTTATTTTATTTTATTTCTTATTATCATAAATCATCACATAATGTGACTTGGTATTACACATCAGTTACAGTCACACAATGCTGTCATAGTTACACTGTTACATGATTATGATAGAAGATAGTAAAAGTGTTACAACTTATAGACCTTAGGGTTGGTCAATAAGAAGAACTGTTACAACTCAAAGATCTTAGAGTGGATCAATGGAAAGAATCTTATATTAGGATTAACACAAGAAAACTTAATAAGAAACTCTATATAGAATTATCTATCTTATATACTAAACTATGATGGTCTATGCTACTACTTCTCTAGCCTACTCTAAATAACCATGTGTTTACCTTAAGGTCAACATGTATAATACATGTTATATGATGTCATCTTTCCAGAACCTTCTATACCCTTCTCTATAACCTCATGACTTGTAATCATTACTATGACTATGTCATCTGATGTGACTGATGTGTGACAGTGTGATTGTGGCATCACTCTAACCCTAACCCTAGATCTGAATAAAGAAAATAAAAGAAATTTTAAATAAAAAAGCTAGCATTCAAACTTTATATCTCTAACAAGAATCTTATATTGGGTTAATATAAGAAAACTCAAGAGAGAACTCTGTATAAGACCATCTACCTTATATACTAATGGTTTATGGTCCATACTCTACTACCTTAGCTTACCCTAAATAACCATATGTTTGTCTCAAAATTAATATGTATTTTAACATATTGTATGATATTATTATATTAGAACCTTTTATATCCTTCCATTGTGACATGTGATTATGTGACTGATGTGTGACACAGAGTCATGTCTTGTGACAACATGACAGTAATATCATACTAAACCCTAATTCTAAGTTCTAAAAATAAAAAAAGGAAAATATAGAGAAAATGAAAATATATTAGAAAAAAACCTAAGTCCAAGCTTTGCAACTCTGATAAAAAGGTTTTAGAAGAATGATGTCATACAACATGTATAACACATGGTTGACCTTAAGGCAGATATATGATCATTTAGAGTAGACTAATAATAGGGTAGCATAGACTATTAGTTTAGGGTATGTAAGGTAAACAATCCTATATAGAGTTCTCTATTGAGTTCTCTTGTAATAACCCAATCCAAGGTTTCTCTCTCTGACTAACACTAAGGTTATTGAATCATAACAATATGTCTCCATCCTCCATAATCAAAACACTTCCTCTTCTATATTACTCTTTTCCTATATATCTATTTTCTTCTTTCCCACTCTTTCTGTTGTCTCTACTTCTTCTTTACTCATCTTTCTTCTCTTATTCTCATTTCCTCAATTATTTTCCATTTGTTATCAATCCTCTTCTTTTCTTTTCCTTCTTCTTCTATTTTACTTTTTTCTCTTTCTTCTTCTTTATTACTTTCTCTACAATTTCTTTCTAACCTTGTTACTCACTCATACTATTGATTGATTGATACTTTTGAGGTAACTTTCTGCCTCTATCAACCATCTCCTCATTCTTTCATTCATTTTCCTTTTAAATTCTTCTATCAGTACTTGTTCTTTATACCCATTACCTCTTGCTACTCTTTTGAACATCTAGATAAATTTCTCTATAGTTCATTGTCCCTATTCAAGCTTTTTCAACTCTGATACCTTCTTTGACTCCTTATCTCTTCCTCCAAATTCTTTCTTTATTTCTTATTCCTCCTAAAAATTCTCCTACTATTCTAAATTCCAATACTTCTACTTCCAAATCCTCTAATACATTCTCTTTCCAAATATCTACTAACTCTCCCTACATATATGTTAATACTCACTACACTTGTTCTTTCACTATCAGTTCTCTCATCCTTATTCTTAAATACAACTTGCATACTATTACAAACCCTCTTACTTTACTAGCTTCCCCATTAAACAAAGGTGGTGTTGCTATTTCTACTTGGGACCTATTACTGGGTTTTGGTTTAGCTCTTTTTTCTTTCTCTTTCTGAGCTATTAGTACTAATAAGGCAGCTATCTGCTCTTATTGTTGTTTTATAATGTGTTAAAAATCTCTATTAAAACTAAGTGAGATAATAAAACTAGTATTGGGCCTTCTCTCAAAATCAAATTCTGCTAACAACTCTTTAAACATCTCTGTAGGTACTAGTAGCACTCTTCTTATTCATTTCATACCACCTACTTATCCTACTACCCTACTAACTACTATTCTAGTCAAACTGTTATATTATTATTTCTAAGCAGAAAATCTCTAAATTAGATACTTTCTTACTAAACAATGTTGTTGCTCTCCATGAGCTAATTACAAGAATGTCAAAATTAAAAATAATAGACTTTATTTTCTATTTTTGGACTTAGAGTTAGAGATTAGTGTGACATCACATGTGACTGTCAAAAATTATCACAAGATGTGACATGGTGTCACACATATGTCACATATTACAAAGAACATTGTAAAAAATTCTAGAATAATAATGTCATTCTATATATTAATAACATATAGTATGCATAGTTTTTAGAGTAGGCTAGGGTTAGTGTAGTACAGACCATTAGTCTGGTATATATAAGATAGATGATTTTGTACTTAGAACTCTATTAAGTTCTCTTGTATAAACTCTTATACAAGATTCTTTCTTTTGATTAACTCTTAAATCTTAAGTTTGTAAAAAAAAGAGCCAGTAGCACAAATCTTCTATACAAAATTTACTTGTACTTTACTCAACACCACCTACTTAAACAGTGAGTAACATCTAGTCAGTGACCTAGGTCTAGTCGCTAATATTTACAATTGCCTATACTTAGCAACTAGCTTCTCTTTATACTTAGGGTCTAGTTTCTAAACCAAGAGTGACTAACAGTCACATTAACTATCAGTCAAGAATGATAAAAGAGTAGAAAAATAAATAGAGAGAGCTCTGAGCTAGGCAGTCTCAAGAATAGTTACTAAGTTCTAATATTACAATTAAAGACTTAGAGTTAAGAAAAGAGCCTTATATAGAGTTTATACTTATTTTAAAGAATATATATATTACATACTATTAATATATAGTATAATATCATTGTTCCAAAATCTTTTATGTCTTCCTATGATATATAATCCTGTGACTGTAATATATGACAGTTTGTAACATCATGCTAAACCCTAACCTTAAGTTAAAATAAAATTAAAGTAAAATAAAGTTTATTGTTTACAACTTTAATATAGTCTTACTACTAATCTACTCTAAAGGCTATGTATACTATATATCAGACTTGAAGATAGTAAACTTGTTCTTTTTCAATTTTTCTCTTCTATTATCTAGTTTTTATTTTTCTACTTTTCTTATTTTAAACTTAGTCAAAAAGAATATGATATTATAACTATCACAGTTACAATATTATGTGACCTATAAATTCTTATATATGACTTATAATATTTAGAGTATGTTATAACTTAAGTTCTAAAGTTTAAACTAAAGAGAAAACTTGTATTGTTTAATACAAGAGAACTTGGTAAAGTTCCTAGTATAGATAAGTCTACTCTATATATCTCTAGTACATAGTCTGTATATACTTTACATTTATTCTAAATATTATGAGTAATATATAAGAGTTATCATATCATATAATATTTTCTTCTTTCTATATGATATATGATTTTGTGATAGTGATTATATGACAGACCTGTGACAATCATCACACTTTATCATATTACTGTGATATTATATTATTTTCCTTTTACTAAGTCTAAAATAAAAAGAGAATTGAAAGAAGTTGAAATCAAAAAATAAGAGAGAAATAGAAAAAGAACAAGTTTACTATCTTCAAGTCTAATAGGGTAAGCTAGATGTAAAGTATGTACAAACTATATACTAAAGATATATAAACTTGCCTATATTTGTTACAAACTCAAGCCCTTAGAGTTAGACAAGAGAAAGAACCTTATATTGGGTTAACACAAGAGAACTTGATAGAGAACTCTGTACAAGATTGTCTACCTTATATACTAATACCTAATGGTCCATGCAAGCTATTCCTAGTCTATCCTAAATAACCATGTGTACGCCTTAAGGTCAACATATGTATTACACATTATATAACATTATCTCTTCTAGAATATTCTATGTTCTTCCATGTGTCATGTGACTTGTGACCATGTCATCTGATGTGACCTGCTGTGTGACAGCATAATGTCATCACTAATCCTAATCCTAAGTTCTAAAAATAGAAAAATGAAAAGTAAATCAAAAATAAAATAAAAATAAGAAAAGTTAAGTCCACTTCTTACATTCTTGACAATATTAGAAACTCTGTCAAGTTCTTATATATTAACCAATATAAGGTTTTTCTTTTTGTTACAATTCAAAATATGTTCAAGTTAAGAAAAGAACCTTATATTAAGGTTAATATAAGAAAACTCAATAGAATTCTAAGTACAAAGTATCTATCTTATATATACTAGACTAGTGATTTGTACAATACTATATCTAACCTACTTTAAAGACTATATGTTATCTATAAGATCAATATATAGTAAATATTCTGTATAACATTATTGTTCTAAAACATTTTATACTCTTCTGTGTAATATATAATTATATGACCATGATTGTAATATATATGACTGATATGTGATAATTTGTAATTTTTTTAATTCAAAATTATTACATGAGACATGGTAGTAGACCATAGTAGCTACAATATAACTACTTGTTATATCTCAAACTCCAAAACATGTTCAAGACATATCTGACTTCAATATAACATCAAATTTCTGTGGTTATTTGGCTTTATTTGAGTCAAAATCTGTAGTCATCTTTATCTGTTTCCATTGCCTAATTATCTTCTGCAAACTTTACAAATTTACTCAGACTTTACATAGAGTTTTCTCCTCTCCAAATCTGAACTTCTATATAGTGTTTCACTACTGAAACACTTGCTCAGAGATCTGTTTTAATCACTTCTTTCATTATTTTATGTATTTAAGGCTGTTGATTACATAATAGCTAGCCTGATAATTGACCAAAGTTAATGCTAAATCTCTAATATTAATAGTAACATACTTTACTCCTCTTCTTACAAGACTATTCTCTGAAATTACAATCATACAGCTTATAGGAAACATAACACATAAGTTGAGGCCAAGATCATTCCAACAAGTCTGCATTACTAAGCTCATTACATGGACTTTCCACACTCTATGCATGTTTGAGCCAACTTCATGAACCTTTACCTTCAAGTATGAATCATGCCTAATACTACTTATATAACAAAATAAAGAGAAAAAAGACAAAGAAATAAAATGAGAAAGTAAAAGAAAAAAAGAAAAGTAGAGAATATAAATAACAGTAAATTACACAAGATAAAATAATGATTTTAGTGAAATTGCTACTATGTAATACCTTCATAAAAGGAAAATACTTCTGAGTTGAACTTAAGAAAAGTAATGATGTCTTTCAGAGAATTCCTTTTAGAATTCCAATATTTCCTATACTATTTATACCTGTATGAGATGTAATTTCTTGATTTTATCAGATAGTTTTTATAGGGACAAGTGAGAAAATAGTCTCTAATAGAAATATATTTTGTAATAACTCTGGTAGCACATATACATAAAAAGTTGGAGTGCCCAATGTGTTTAAGCCAAGCTCCTCCCTTTAAGTAAGTGGGCTAAATGGGTAAGTTGTTATTGTCATTTAAATCATGAAATGTTTTTTCTTTATAGTCCAATACTTGAAAAAGCATTTGCCATATCTTCAAGATTGTATTGTATTTTTATTCTTTACTAAATTTCTATAAGAATTTTCAGTAAAAGATAGAGTCTGGCTTGAATCATTTAATCTCTTTGTTGACCTCTAGATAAAGAGGCCATTTTTTGCTACTAAGACAATTCCAAAAAGAAATCTTGTGTCAAAGACGAAAGCAGTGGACTTAATTTATTTTTCTTTTTTTTTCTATTTTTATTTTCCTTGTGATTTATTTTCCATTTTTTCTATTTTTAGAACTTAGGGTTAGGGTTAGAGTGACAAGATCATGCAGTCACATCAGATGACATGGTCACAAGTCACATGATTCAGGAAAGAATGTAAAAGGTTCTAAAAAAGATGATGTCATACAGCATGTGCAACACATAGCTATTTAGGGTAGGTTAGAAGTAGCTAGCATGGACTATGTGGATTTAGTATATAAGGTAGACTATCTTGTACAGAGTTCTCTATTAAGTTCTCTTGTGTAATCCCTATATAAGGTTCTTTTTTTTGACCCACTCTAAGGTCTTAAGTTCATAACACCTTGTTATCAAAGTTCTTATTAAAGAAGACTTTAAGATAACATCCATAACAACAACAATTTGATCAATATTTGGTAGTTGTAGAACAGCCTGATTAATTCCACATCTGATAGAAAATAGTTTTACTTTAGTGGAGATAATATTCATAGCATAATACATTACTTTAACAATAATGTTTGGATTTTTTTAAACATACAAAATAGAAGTTGTGACTTGATTTTTAATACTAACATTAGAGATAATAAGAATGGCATGTAATAATTTATAATATCATGCTATACTCTTGACTTTAAGTTTCAAAAATAAAATAAAATAGAAAAGAAAAATGAAAATGAGAAAAAATAAAATAAGCCAAGTCTATCATCTTTAACTCTGATATTTTTGTTCTAACTCTTAGACTTAAGCTATAACTTTATTGTCAGAACCTCAGAACAAGGGCTTAGTCTTATTTTATCTTTTTCTATTTTTCTATTATTTAGTAATAGTAGTCTCTAAAAGAAACTTAAATAGGGTGAGAAGGGTGATGTCACATATAACCATCACATAGTCACAAAGTGTGACACTTTGCGACACCTTCTAAATAACTCATTTTTACATTGATAGGTTGAAACTAGAGAAAATATGAATATTTTAGTCACAAGTGGGTACAAGCTCATTTTATAGTAAATCTAGTATGTCTAGATGGAGTACATCCCAATGCATCCCAATGCCAGGCAGCATAAATGCTGGTGACTCAACAGGTGTGAGTCAACATGACCTTGCTTCATTTTTCATCATGATTCATCAGCGCTCAACTTCTGAGGTCACAACTTCTAGTATCCTCACATGTATATCAGAAACTTTCCATGAATTTTACTCTAGCCCATATAATACTAATCAGCTTGTTGCCGATGCAAAAAAAAGTGTCCTCAATAGGTTCCATGCAGACCTGGAATCCAATTATTCAAAATGTAATAAGTACAAACTTCTCATGGCTATGTTGGACCATACTTGTTATGTGACGCTTTGGACAGGAACAATTTTTATTTTTATTTTTCCTTTATTTTCTGACTTTATAGGAATTTTGTTTTTCTTTTTCTTTTCTTTTGGACGATAAAGAGGCATGTGACATCGCAGTCACATGACGTGTCACATGATGTGACTTCATAAGGCCTGGAAGGTGGTAGAAGGATCTGGAAGATGACGTCAGGGCATATGTATACAACATGGTGGCCTTGAGTAGGAAATGAGGCAGA
>Ga0157359_1000530_pt1 | contig 14145 bp, 7 predicted proteins | sample AttcapACBM3_FD_111482 | JGI IMG/M metagenome (GOLD analysis project Ga0157359, IMG submission 111482) | Fungus gardens microbial communities from leaf cutter ant in Botucatu, State of São Paulo, Brazil - Atta capiguara ACBM3 | ecosystem: Host-associated > Fungi > Mycelium > Unclassified ...
AGCAATACAGCGAGGGCTCCTTGTTGAGTTCTCTTGTAATTCCCCCACTCTTTACTTGATAGCCCATTGGAGAGCTTTGCTTGTTGTGAGATCATTTGTCCTTGAGTGACGAGTGGTTGCTACAATACTAGACATACTGAATACTAGAAGTGTTAGCACTGGTATTGTAGAGCTACTAATAGTTTCAAATATTCAGGTACATTAGCTAGTATATTAATACTTATGATCTATGTCTGTAAACCAAACCTATTTATTACTTGCCTCTTAGAGAACTACATCTGTTATCCATGTTAAATGAAAGATGTGAGGCTATTAGTATCAAATTTATTGTAGAACTTTCTGAATTTATAAAGTTTAATATAGTAATAATAGTAGTAGACTTACTTTCTAAGAAGACTTACTTTGTTTCTACTCACATTACAGTTACTATAGAAGGCACTACAAGACTCTTTCTATACCATGTCTGAAAAATCCATAGCCTCTCCACTCAAGTGGTATTAGAATATGAACTGTAGTTTATTGTACTCTTTATCAAGGAGCTCTATAGGCTGCTTGGAGTTAAAATCATATCTTTTACAGCCTAGAACCCTAAACAGATAGACAAACAGAGCAAGTAAACCAAAAGCTGAAAAAATATTTCTATCTATTCATTAATGAGTATCAGAGTAACTGGTAAGATCTTCTTTTGCTAGCAGAGTTTCAGCACAATAACTATATATTCTTTTTTATGCAACAACTACTATTTCATCTTGATACTGGATAACTGCTATAGATGGGATTTGAATCTTCTCAAATAAGATCCAAATTAGAGAATGTCTCAAAGTTTACCAACCATATAAAGTTCATACTAGAAGAAGCAAGGTTTGCTACTTAAAAGTTTCAAGAAGATAGCCAAGTATTATAATCAAAGACATACTTCTACTCTAGTATTCTGCTCTGGTAACAAGGTATTTTTAGACTTTGCAAACATCCACATAATATACCCTTATACCAAATTGTCTTACTGATATCTCAAATCTTATATAGTAAAGAAACAAGTTAGACTTATATTATGTTGTTTCAAGCTTTTCCCTACTTTACAAAGGTTACATTTAGTGTTTCCAGTGATCAAGCTTGTTACTGTTCTTACTAATTCCATTCCTAAAAGACACTCTAGTTCTCCTCCAGACCCAGCTATTATCAACAAAGAAGAAAAGTGGGAGGTGGAAAAGATTTGAATAGCTACTAGTATTGGAAGAGATATCAGTACTTGATTAAGTGGAAGAGTTTTAGCCTGAAGACAAATTCATAGAAGAATATCACAGATATATTTACATCTGATAGAGTAGCTAAGTTTCATTGCCTTAACTTCATAGCTTTGTAGTTAATTTATTTGGTAGACTTCTAGAGCATCAACTTTAGACTTATACTTCTTGCTTTAAGTCATAACAATTGGAAAGGAGAGGTGGATGTAAGAGAATCTACTATTTTGCAAGAATTTGAGTTTATAGTACTACTAAATCCCATTGTCAACTCTGTAAATTTCTTATCTCTCAAGTCTTTAACTAATATTCTACTATAATATTGTGGACTCCTACTTGTCTTTTTCTGATTATTGACCCATTTTGTAAGAGGACTTTCTATTACTGCCAAATTCCATAGTGATTTTGTTCCTTACTAGTTACTTTTCAACCCCACCAATCTTTGCTATCTTTTTTCTTGAATATATCGAACACTGCCAATTCCCATAAGTATACTATTGATCTTTGTTTCTAATCTTTACTTGAAAACTTGCTGTAAATTTCCTCTTATATTAGCACTGTTCTGCTAGATTGCAATGGACTCTCTAAGTATTTAGAATAGTTTTTATTTTCAGAAGTCTCCATTCTGTTCTTTTAGAACTTTCTAGAAGTATACATTGCTTGCACTTATTTCTTATAACAATATACTTAGAACTTCCTAGAGTTGTAATTTCTGTAGTATTTCTATGGTCATTTCCCAGTTATCCTAACATACTTTCCCTAGCTATTGACTAATGAGTTTCTACTATCTAGTAATATTTGAGATTGTTATATTGAAGTTCCTGACTATCTAGCTTTATTATTTCATAGTTGGGTTACTAAATGTTCTGTCTAATGTTCTTCCTAATTAGAATAGACTTCTTGATATTTAGAATAGCTATTATTTCTAAGAAACTCTATTTTGTTTCCTTAGGATTTTCCTACAAAAGATTATAACTTCTACAAAACTCTATAGACTTTAGCCAGTTGCTCTAACAATTTCATGGCAACCACTAACCAAGACAGTCAATAGTATACTAAGTAGTCTTACAAAGTAAGAGTCTTGTAGAAATCACAAGAAAACTCAACAAAGAGTCTTTAATGTATTGTTACTCTATTTATACTATTTTTTATTCTTTGGTATTAAGACTAGAAGTTTTATACTATAGATATATATAATCTGTGCTAGCAATAAATAATCCTATCCTAATGTTTATATATCAGCTATAAGGTAAATATATATCTTAATATTATCTTTCTAGTTTTTTCTTCTAAGTTTTATATCTATAACATAATGTTATATAATGTATTAAACTAAAGAAAATAGATAAAAGGAAAAGAAAATCAAAAAAATATAAGAGTTCAAGTGTACTATAATAAACAAGATTTGTAACAACTATTAAACTTAATGTTGAATACCCAGTGTGTCAGAGTTGTGAAAGTTGGACTTTATTTTTATTTTTATTTTTATTGGATTTATTTTTCTATTTTAGAAACTTAGGATTAGGATTAGTGTAATGTCACATAATCACATATCACAATAGAAGATGGTAGAATATTCTGAAAGGAATGATGTCATATAATGTATTATATATATTGACTTTAAGGCAAACAAATGGTCATTTAGAGTGGGCTAAAGTAGTAAAGCATGAACCATTAGTCTTAGATATATAAGGTAGACAATCCTGTACAGAATTCTCTATTGAGTTCTCTTGTGTTAATCCAATACAAGATTTATCTCATTGGCCAACTCTAAGGTCTTTGAGTTGTAACACAGTGATTCTTAATTAATTTCTATTTCTGAAAAAGATTCAAAACTTCATAAACATTTCTGTTTTTGAGCAATTATAACTTCTCAAGATAGAACTCAAGCCACTTCTTTTGAATGTTAGCTAGTAATTTAGTGATATCTCCAAGGTTTTTAGGAATTGGATAAGCTTTCACTACATATTGTACTAAGAGAAAGCAAATTTGCTCTACTCTTCCTTCTCTTGCAAGATATGCTAAATAGCCAGTGATAGCTAGCTCAGCTAATTCACTTATAGGAGGTGGAGTATTTATTTTACTCCCATTATTATCAACAATAATTAGATATTGGCCTTTCTATTGAATATTATCTTAGATAGTAGGTTGTAAAGGAATATTCATGTATTCTGATATATTTTTCATGATTTATGACAAGTATTTTTATGCTTATTACATACTATATTAGAGTTGAGAAACCTTCTCCTTGGTTGCTATAAAGAACTATGTAGAATATTGGTAGGATATTCTTGTTTCCCATAGATATTTCCTTCTTTAAAAGGTATCTGAGTTTGATGTGTAGATTTCCTCAATTTATGATCCTATAGTGTCTACAAAGTAGGTTATAGAGATTGTTGAAGGCTGGGTGGTCATATTTCAATATCAGTGTCAACATCATCTTTGACCTCTTTTATATTATACAAGAGTTAGTGCATTTAGAAAAGAATTTCTCATCAAAGATGGCATGTTTGGAGCAGGAAATAACATTTCCTTGTGTATGGCACATAAAGCAATAATCACTATCCTTATATCTGATAAATATTATTAATTCAGAGTATAGCACAGGTTTATTAGTGTTAACCTCATTGGGAAGAAATATATATGCTGAAAGTGTAATGTTTTTGGGTTTATTACCTAAGAATATTTTCTAAGATTTTTTCATTTGAGACATCTAACAGTTGTATGATTGTATACATGAGTTGCAGCTACAATAGTAAACTCCTGCCAGAAATTTGGTAGACATGCTTCAAGTTACATTGACTACATCTTTTCAAGCAGTATAAAGTTCAATCATTTAGCATGATCATTTTGCTGGTGTACATGTGAAGTACTAGTTTCATAGATAATCTTTTTCTCTTTTAGAAAGTATTATAATTCTAACATCATATACTCTCCTCCATCATTAGCATATAATCTTTTCACAGAATAGAAAGTTGTATTCAACCACATACAGAAAATTAACACTGTAGCTTCAGACTTTTTGCACAGAAAAGCAATGCTACAATAGAAGTGTCATGATATAGTAAAGTATGAACAGACTTTGATAAGATATAGATAGGATAGTAGTATATTATTAGTCTACTACAAGAGAAGGCATGTGACCTGGAAGTCACATGACATTATGTTATAGGGCCTAGAGTGGTCTGGAAGAATCGAGAAGAGTCTAGAAGATAACATTAGGGCACATGGATGCAACATAGTGGCCTTGAGTAGAATATGAGACGGATATGAGAAAGACACATGGACTTTAGGGTAGGGTGCACAGTAGATGTGTAGTCATAGCATGGGCCATAAGGACTTAGTATAAATAGTTGGTAGAATATGGTTATAGTTCTTTGTCGAGTTCTCTTATGAATTACACAACTTGTGTTTCTCACTAGATATCCGTCTTTGAGATTTACTTGTTAGTGCTGCTATTGGACACTGGTCTAGTGATTGCCACAACAAGAAGGAGTAGTCATTAAGTGTTAAGTATAGACTACACTTAAAGAGCAAAAGTCCAAAGAAGATGTGGAGTTTGACAAGTATAGAAACTTATCAAAGTCTGATAGGGATACAGACTTTCCAGAACAATCTTGGCCTCAGCTTATATGTTGTACTTTGTAAGTATATTACTATTGATACTGGAGTTTGGTGTTAGCTTTAGTTAATTATTAGGCTAGCTATCATAAAGTAACTACCAGCCTTAAATATATAAAGTAACTAAAGGAGTAATTAGATAAATCTTCAAGCAGATATTTCAGTGGTAAAATACTAAAAAGAGTTTAGGTTAGATAAGAAAAAACTCCATATAAAAGTCTGAGTAGTTTTTGTGGAGTTTAAGAGGAGTAAATAGATAATAAAAAAAGATACAAATAACTGCAGATTTTGATTCAAATCAAGCCAAATAACTATAGAGTTTTTTTATAAAAATAATTTCATTATAAAGATTAAAATACTAGTGGAGTTTTGATATAAGTAAGGCCAAATAACTGTGAAGTTTCAATGTCAAAATGACTATATTAAAGATGGATATAGCTCAGAGTTTGGGCTATGATATTAAGAAATGTAATTACCTACTTATACTTTAAATAAGATAAGATAAGAAGCTTAAAAAGATCTAAATAAATCAATCTAAGAGGTTCACTGGAGAAAACAGAGTTCATGGAAAAACTATGTTAGTACATCTTCTTCAGAGTGTAACTGTGGCAAACATGTTTTTTGTATTGGAAAATGGATCTTCTTTATATCTTCTCAATATAATTAAGAATATAATGCATGACTTTGTTAGATATATGTTAAAAATAGCAATGCAAAGTCTCAAAGTTCAGGTATCTTGTTGTAAGACTCACAGAATTAAAGACATTATACTTAAGAATACAAATCCTTACAATCTAGATATTATCCCAAAAATTGGAAGTAATCAATAAGACAGCATCACCAGACTTATTGTAAAAATTAGAACCACTTTTATTGCCTTCTACTCATAATTCAGACTGAAGAATATATCTAGTAGAAAGAAAATGTATCTGTATGTCAGTAACATAGTATACTGACTATAGTTATGATATAACAACTTTGGTAGTCTCTTTCTTAGGATTAAAGATTTTATGTTCAATTAGGACAGTGTCAAAAGCAACTATAAATAATAGTATTTTTAAGTTTTTAGTCTTGACTCAACTATAATTATCCAGAGTTATATTGATAAAATCAGACTTAAATCAAGTAAAGTAGGTAAAGGTATGTTATATCCCAATTTGGCCACATCTATTCCAACCCACAGATAACACATACTAATCTATCTACACTTCCAAATCTCTTCTGATATAGATTACTTCTCTCTATTCCATCTTGAAAATTCTTGCTGAACTTCCCAACAACTTTATAAACCTCTACCTTATATTCAAGGACTATTTAGACCCAGGGTAACTCACTTACAGTCTATATTCCTAGGTAACTATCTTAAAATATAAGCTGGTAGTTACACTGTAAACTCTCATCTTGAAAATTAACCAAAACTAACACTACCTTCTGGTATTGGTGATAACATATCTTATTATCTTCTAGTGGACTTATCCTCTACAAATCGTTCTAACTAGTTCTTCCAAAATATATAACTAGTGTAACTAGTAGATATAACATATAAGCTAAAGCCAAATATTGTTTTGATGTCCATATTTCATATATCTTAATAATGTATACTTGCTTATCTGACTTCTAAGGACTTACTAATAGGTTTCAGAATCTAAGAACCATTCATCTTTATATAAGCTGCCATAGGGTACTTTTTTTACTCTTACACAAGAAATATAGTGTCTTTTCACATTTAGAGAGATTTGCAGCAATAAGTAAGTTAGATAGAACAAATTTATTCAGATTCAGAGCTATATATACATAATTTAAGGATGTTTCATATAAATTGGGTAAACTGAGTCAAGAAATTTAGTAAATTGTCAATCTGTAAGAAAAGGGGCATATACAATGGGCTACTAAGGGTCTAATCATCTAATTCATATTTATTATTGCTCTTTAAAGAAACTGCATAATTATCATCTGCTTACTTCCTAGAAGTGACTGTTATAGATAAATTAACCTTTATAGGAGAGGAATTCTTAGTAGGTAGTTCTACAATTCTGGAGGTTAAAGTCTCAATAGAGAACTTCTTTTCCAAACACTTCTTGTAGAATTTTAACACTCACACTTTTGCCTGTGTCTAGGGTTCTTGATTGAATGAGACTTCTCTAAGGAGCAATTACAAGAAGGCAATCAGCAAGATAAGAAACTATGACTAAAGGCTTGGAAGAGAGAAGATGAATTGGTAGAGAAATAGCAGCCATGCTTACAAAGACAATAATACTACTGCTATTATCATCCTGGTCTCTTGTTTTATTTGCTTGATCACTATTTTTACCTTAGTTATTCTTCTTTTTCTTCTTTTACTGCTCAAAAGAATTCTCATTCTATAACTGCTACTGCTCTTCTAAATACTGTTGTTACTGTTGCTTACTACTACTCATAGTTATTTTTCCACTAAGGTAGTTTATTCCTATATGGAATACTAGAGTGGTGGGCAGTATTAACAGTACTATTTCACCTAGAGAATTTTGTCTAAATAGCAGAACATATAACATCTCAAGTAAGATTGGAAATGGACATATGAAAAGAAAAAAAGGGAGGTAGAAATGAAATTCCATAAATGAGAGATTGCAGACAAAAGAGTTATTGCTCTCAAAGTAGAGAGAACATTATAATTGTTTCTATAAAGTCTTATATAGAGAAAATCAAGCTTATTGATCTGTAAAGCAGGATCCTGATTGCCAGGGATTTGGAAAGTAATTGTCATCTGATAGTTGGTGAAAACTAATACTGAACCAGATATTCCCATAAGAATTTATAAGTGAGTCCAAAAAGTCTCAGTGTTGGACTGGCCACATATTAATATATTATCTAGCAAAGTGGAATTAAGAATAGCCAGAGCTTGGGAGTCCAGGAGGTTGGTCAAGCTCTACTCATCAATAGAATATAGCCTAAAAAAGTATTAACTAGAGATCAAGACAAATAGGGTCTATTATTATGATTGCTATGATCTTTATCTCATATTTTACAGATGTTTGTCTTGTGTTGGACATGTGTTGGGATTTGTTTTATCTTTGACTCATGTTTACTGCAGCTTGTATTATCCTCATATAACATTAGTTAGCATCTTATATAGTAGTGGAAGCTTCTTCTTTGTTTTCCTCATTTTCTCTTTATATCCTTATGCTTTACTAATTGATCATCTTCTTTATTCTTTCTCAAGTCTTTGCCTAAGTTACAATAAGAGCTTAGTAGTATAAGTAAGATAAAATAAGTAGTAATAGTATATTAAATTCAAAGTAAAATTTTACATTGATTACTATATTAGTTATAATATTGTCAGAGTAGTAAATGTTGGACTTGGGTTTTATTTTTTATTTTACTCATTTTCCTTTTATTTTATTTTGAGTTTCTTTTTCTTTTCTTGGACATTAGACAAAGAAGTATGATGTGACATCACATGTAATAGTCACATAAGTCACAAATTATGACACAATCATGTGACATAGAGAAGAATATAGAAGGTTCTAAAATAGATGATACCATATAATATAGCAATAGTATGTTAATCTTATAGAAAATATATGAACTTTATAATAGGTTATATGTAGAGTGTACATAGACCATGGTCTGTAGTATATAAGGTAGACTAACTTATACTTGGAACTTTATTAAGTTCTGTTATATTATTCAATACAAGAGTTATCTTTTATTCTTACTCAAGATCTTAAGTTATAATAAATATATTAAATGTAATTTATAAATTATGTTATTCTTATATTGTTGTATGATAATATTTGTCTTTTATTATAAACCAAACAAGATAATTTTATACTATGATAAGGCTATTTAATCTTTGACTATAAATCTTTAACAAAGACTAATTTAGTTATAATCTTCAGATTACTCTGAGAGCTTATGCTGAGTTATATATATTTTTCTTGACTTGATTTTATTTTTTCTTTTATTTCTTTCTTTTGAATATTAAAGAAATATATAACTGTTATATATGATACAATCACATGATATGATGTTAATGGTTATATAATTTGTGTATGTGATTATAAATCATCTGTAATAAAAGATTGTAGAAAGTACTAGAGAGATAATATAGTGTAGGAATATATTAAAAACTTCTTTGGTTATACTGTTTATAATAAAGTATAGTATCATGACTTATTTCAGTTTTATACATAACACTTGCATAAAATGCTAAGAATCATAGCTGATCAAGACAAGTCTTTTATAGGCATGAAGAATATAAAGAGAAAGTAGTTAAAAAGCTAGTTCATAAAATACTATCAAGTATAGTATTCTTCATTTCAACCAGCTTGGAGACATAGCCTAATGGTCTACTAAAGATACTGGTATATTTCTAATGCACTTATGTTAAGCTAGTAGGACCAAGAAACTTAGAACTAGTATAGTAGCATTTGATATTACACAATTCTTTCCTTTTTTTGAATTATAGTATGCTTACTTCAATTTTTAAATACTTTGGCTTTGTAGACTGTATAATTGACTTCTTTTCCAACTATTATATAAATAGATCAACCCAGTCTAAAATCTTCTTTTTCTCTGATAATTTTAATATAATTATAAGCATAAGGTAAGATTCTGTACTGTCTTTTATTCTTTTTTTTTTTCTAAGTCAACAATTTTTATGCAGTTATCCAACACAAAGAACTACTAAGGAATTGAACCTATAACCTTAAGTAGATTTGAAATAGGCATAATACACATGGACAGGAGGCTCTTCCACTATGCCATCTCTTCTCCTGTCTTTTATTCTTTCAGCACTCTATATTATATTTCTTATTTGAATTTCTTTTTTGAAATCAGAGCTTAAGCTCTCAACTTAAGTACTTTTATTCTCTCATTTGTGGATAATGGTCTTCTAATCTCTTAGGAAAAAATATATAATACAACTCTGCCAGAGTTTGATAGTAGTTATAAAGTAATTACAGACTTGATAGTCTTACTTGGCTTAATTATAGAGTATGACAAGTTAGAGATTTTTCACTTTTCTAGGGCATACAATAAATCTAATCCAAAGCTAGATCTTTCAGCAATTGGTGCTCTTACTCTCAAGCTCAAGACATACTGGAGATACTTGAGCTTTTATTTTGATTGGTATCTGTCCTTTAAGGAACATATTTATGACTACTCTGCCAAGACACTTTTTACAGTCAAAGTAATGGATTTACTTGAAAATTTGATTAGAGGTCTTCTTCCACTTCAGAAATAGCTTTCTTTTTTACTCATATGTTGTCCTAATTACTACTTATAGTTTTTGACTCTGATTCTTTACTGGAGCTTCTACAAAGATACAAATATTACTTTTAGCAGTTATACAATGCAAGACTGCTCTTTGGATTCTTGGTATATTTTACACTTTACCTACTGGTGAAATTGAGGTTCTGGTAGGTCTTACTCTCATTTATCTTTATCTTAAGAGGCTGGTTAAGTGGTCTTGTCTTAGAATTGCTACTCTTTCTTCTCAGTATGTACTGATATCTCTACTTAGTGTTAGAAACTCAAAAGACACTTGCTCTTTTAAATGATGCCCAGTATACTTATTTGAAGGGCCCTCTTTTGGATACTGAAGCATCACTTCTCAATCTCACTAAGCACTTCAATTCCTTTACTTAGAATACATAGAACATGAATGTTAAATGACATTTAGCTTTAGCTTGTGTGCTATGCCTCTACTTGGCATATTATGTTCTAGCTATCCATTCTAATCCATGGATAATGCTTTCTTTCTCATCAGCACTCCCTAATCTCTTCCAGTACAAATTATCTTTCTCTATTTCCCTTCAGATATTCTCACTGTTTTCTTGCCAACTTCATAGACTTCCATCACTGATATCTAAAGATCATCAGTATCTAGGATAACTCATGTAGCAGTTTCCATTCTAGATAGCTACCCTAGGTAAAATACCTAATATATAAACTGGTATTTTATACTATACTAGCTTTATTCTGAAAATCAACCAAAACTAGCTCTAATTTCTGATGTTAGTGGTAACACACCTTATGACAGCTGTCACATAATAATATCATAACAATATATTTACCATATGTTGGCCTTAAAAATAATGTATGGTATTTAGAATAGATTAGATATAGCTTGGCATAGACCATTAGCCTAGCATATAGACAATTTTGTACTAGGAGCTCTATTGAGTTCTCTTATGTTAACCCAATATAAGATTCTTTTATTGGCTTAACTCTTAATCTTCAATTGTAACAATAGAGTTGTTAGAGAATCTAGTAAGGAAGTTTGAGAAGTGATTAACATGAAATGGACAGAGTTGATCTATACTAGAAGAAGTTTGTAAGTATGAATAAGAAAAGAGACATTATCCATGAATTGAGATAAATGTAACTAAATAAGGATGTAATAATATTCTAGATTGTAAGTTGCTTGATAACTTCTCTGATTGTATTTTTTTCTACTCTTGCAATTGCTTAAGTCTCAAAAATTTCAAATTCTATCTAAAATCTCTTAACTATTTGTATCTTGAGACTTCTTTCTCTTTTTTTACTTTTATTGTTGTTACTGATGTAAGTGTTATATAATATCTCCTAAGAATATACAGACTATCTCTGCTGTGTATTTTTAAAGACTAGAACAATATATGTCATCCTCTAAAATCTTAGCTGGTCAAACAACTGTTCATGATACTGAGTTATTTTCCATAAGACTGGACATTGCCAAGGCTATTAGTATAAACATTGAATATATTATCCTTATCACTAACTTTCTAAGCTCTGCTAGAAAAGCAGTAAATCTATCACAAAATAAACTACTCACTTATTTGTAATGTCTGAACCTTGGGTATATTCTCAGAGATTTAGAAGTAATTCAGAAGTTTAAGAGAATGATAATAATAAATAATAAATAATAGTTGATGAATGATTATATGTAGTATCAATAAGAATAATTGATGTTATTAAGTCTGAGGTGTTATGATCTCAAAACCTTAGAGTGGGTCAAGAAAAGGAACCTTGTATAGAGTTTACACAAGAGAACTTGATAGAGAACTCTGTATAGAATTGTCTACCTTATATACTAAAACTTCATGGTCTGTGCTAACTACTTCTAGCCTACCCTAAACAGCCATGTGTTAAACATGTTGTATAATATCATCCTTCTAGAACCTTCTATGTTTTTTTTCATGTGACATGTGACAGTGTGGCTATGACCATGACCTTGTCATGTGACTTCTGATGTGTGACAGTGTGACAGTGATGTCACATTAACCCTAACCCTAAGTTCCCAAAAATAAAAATAAAAGAAAAGAAAATAACAAATGAGAAAAGAAAAAATAAAATAGTTAGAGTCCACCATCTTGAACTCTGACATGAGGTCTAATTCTCAGACATAAAGATATATACAAAAGAGTGATAGTCTATATACAAGCTATTTTATTCACATAATCAAAACTTATATTTAATAGGAGTAGTTATTTATTATAGCTATTAGATATAGTTCATACCTTGTTATCTGAGATCCAATAAGGTTTTTCAGAAGTCCAAATAAGTTATTTATGTGTTATTTGAGAATGTGAAAGACAGAGGTCAAAGTAATCTTTAGCTTCAGCTTATGTACTACACCTTTATGAGTTATACTGGTCACATATCTCAGAAGAGTACTTGGGAAACTTAGGAAATTGAGGCTACCAGAAGATGGTAAGGTATGTCATTGCTAGTACTAGATATTAGTGTTAGTTTTGGTTGATTTTTAGGATAAGCTATTATGGTATAAACTACCAGTTTATATACTGAGTATATGAGCTAGTGTAGTCATTTAGAATAAAGACTACTAAGTAAGTAATCTTAGATACTAATAATATTTAGATGTTAGAAATAGAAGTCTATAAAGTTGATAAGGGTTTAGTAAGGACATCTAAGGTAAAATAAAGATAGTTAATCTATACCAGAAGAGGTTAAAAAGTATGGATAATGTTAGATATAGTTTACACCTCATTGTTACAACTTAAAGATCTTAGGGTTGGTCAAGAAGAGGAACCTTGTATAGGGTTTACACAAGAGAACTCAATAGAGAGCTCCATACAGGATTGTCTACCTTATATACTAAAGGCTCTGGTCTATGCTAATGATAAATACTCCTGCTCTAATGCTCATGCCTTAACCATGATTATGCTATGTGTTTTCTATACTGTTAACATGCCTTATTCTCCTTGAGTCTAGGCCCATGACATCTCCTTGTGTGATATGTCATGTGACTGCAGTCACATGCCTCTTTATCATCTGTAAGAAGTAAAAGTGCAAGTAAAAGAAAAAGAAAGAAAAGGAGAAAAAGAAAAAGAGAGATAATAATAAAAGAATATTAGAAAAATATTAAGTCTAAGGTTTGCAGTTCTGACACTCATTTATCTGAGATTTGATAGGGCATCTTGGAAGTCCAAAATAGTAAGCTATGCATTATCTGAAAATATAAAAGACAGATCAGAATGATCCTTATGTTGTGGTAACCACTAGATATTAAGAACAAAAGAAGTGGACTTAACATTTTCTTATTTCTCTCATTTTCATTTTCATTTTGATTTATTTGCCTTTATTCTATTTTTAGAACTAGGTTTAGGGGTAGAGTGACAAGATCATGCTGTCACATGGCAGGTCACATCAGATGACACAGTCACAAAATCACAGGACACATGGTCATTTAGGGTAGGCTAGAAATAGCTCGCACGGACTATTAGGTATTTGTATATAAGGTAGACAATCCTGCACAGAGTTCTCTATCGAGTTCTCTTGTGTAAATCCTATACAAGGTTCTTCTTCTGTCCAGCACTAAGGGCTTAAGTCATAACATTAGAACTCGATACTCTTTTTCTGAGACTGTCCAGTACAGGACCCTCTTAACAAACCTTACTCTTTTATCACCCTTGATCGAAGGGCAACACTGCCCTTTAGTCAAGAAGAACAGCCAGACTCTAGGCTTAAGGGGAGTGCTAGTTAGGCAGAGAAAGCCTAGCCATTTAGTTGTACCAAAGCCCACTGGTACAGGTAGATGTATTATCTTGTGTAGATGTGATAAATATTTCTTTCATAGTAAAAGCCTCATGCTGCAGTGCTCCCTTGTAGCCTGTACACACAGAGGAATGACAAGCATCAGTAAATATCTTGTCTAGAGTAGAATGTCTTTCTTAAGACAAAATTGCATACGATTCAACTAGGGCAGCAGTCAGTAGTCAGATATTTAGTAGATGGTGTAGGCAGGACAAAAAGAGGGCCTGCTATCACCTACAGAGATTTCACAAATGGAGTACGAGTC
>Ga0157359_1000532_pt1 | contig 14127 bp, 13 predicted proteins | sample AttcapACBM3_FD_111482 | JGI IMG/M metagenome (GOLD analysis project Ga0157359, IMG submission 111482) | Fungus gardens microbial communities from leaf cutter ant in Botucatu, State of São Paulo, Brazil - Atta capiguara ACBM3 | ecosystem: Host-associated > Fungi > Mycelium > Unclassified ...
CACCAGCGCCTGCGGCCCGGCATCGCCCTGTAATGTGCTCAGCATGGGGAAATAGTGATTCTGAAAGCCCACCGGATGGCCCGGTTTGCCGTCAACCCACGGTCTGACGATCGGCGCATTCGCCAGCGCAGCACGGATTTCACGGTAACTTTCAGGCGCCACGAACGGCATATCACCCAGCGCAATCAGCCAGCCGTCATAGTCGTGGCTGGCTTTAACCCCGGCGGCGATAGACTCGCCCAGTCCGCCGCTGTCGCTGAGCACCAGCGTCGCCTGCGTGCAGAGCTGATGAATGGCCAATGCGTCGGGACGGGTCACCACGAACAGGTCAAGCCCGCTCGCAGCGGCCTGCTCCAGCGTGTGTTGCAGCACCGGTTTGCCTTTCAGATCAGCCAGCAGCTTATGCTCGCCCGCCTGCTGATAAAAGCGGCGGCTCAGCCCGGCGGCCAGCAGCACCAACGCTATCTTCACTCTCTTTCTCCGCTAAACGTGAAAAACGGGCACAGGCTTCAGCCTGTACCCGCATAACCAACGTCCGGCCTGCTGGCAGCAGGTCTGGAACCGGGTCAGATAAGCTTGTCGAGAGTAATCGGCAGATCGCGTACGCGCTTGCCGGTGGCATGGAACACCGCATTACTGATCGCTGCCGCCACGCCGACAATACCCAGCTCACCCACCGGTTTGCCGCCCATGGTGGTCGCCTCAAAATCGGGCTCACCCACGTTGATGGTGGTAATGCCCGGGATGTCGCCATTAACCGGCACCAGGTAGTCCGCCAGGTTGTTGTTGATCACCCGGCCGTTACGTGGATCGACGATGCCCTCCTCCATCAGCGCCTGACCGACACCCATGATCATACCGCCAATCCACTGGCTGCGTGCCAGTGTAGGGTTGTAGAGACGGCCGCTGTCGAATGCCGCCACCATGCGTTTAACCCGAATGGTGCCGAAATCCTCATCGACCCGCACTTCGACAAACTGCGCACTCCAGCTGTGGGCAGAGAATTTTTCAGGGCGGGTCCCGTCATTGAGATTGCGCACCATCTTGTCGCGCTCGCTTTCAGGCATATCGTCAGGGAAGGTTCCGCCTCTGACGCTGAGATGCTCTGCCGGTGCCAGGTTCGCCAGTTCCGCGAATGACACGGCCAGATCACTGCGCTGAGTATGCTGCACCCCGGCGCCTTTCAGCGTGAGCTGAGACGCAGGCGTTCCCTTCAGCGGCGACTGAGGGAGTTCGCTGGCCAGCTTCAGCAGCTGGTCGCGCATACGTTTAGCAGTATCGTCCACCGCAGCGGTCACGTTGCCCGCGAGCTGCGATCCGCCCGCGACACCCGTTCTTGGCAATTCGGTATCACCCAGCTGCACCTCAATGGTCGTGGATGCGACGCCCAGAATGTCGGCGGCGGTCTGCGCGAGGATGGTATAGGTTCCGGTGCCGATATCTGCGCCCCCGCACTGAACCACAAATTTACCCTGAGGCGTCAGGATGATTTTCGCCTCGGCGGGCAGTTTGTTGACCGGATAGGTGCCGGAGGCCATGCCCCAGCCAATCAGCTCTCGTCCTTCACGCATCGATCGCGGTGTCATGATGCGCTTATCCCAGCCAAAAGCTTCAGCCCCTTTCTGATAGGCTTCTTTCAGACGGCGCGAACTCCACGGCAGATCAAGCTGGTAATCTTTATCAGCCCAGTTGCGCAGACGCAGTTCCAGCGGATCGATGTTCAGGGCATAGGCCATCTCATCCATCGCCACTTCAAGTCCAAACGCGCTGGGGTTTTCGCCTGGCGCACGCATCCAGCCTGGCGTGACGGTGTTGATCGGCCTGACCTCATGCTGGGCGGAGACATTGCCCACCGCATACATACGGGCGGTAACTTTGTTGCAGTTCTCGGCAAAGACGTCGATGAGTGACGTTTCACTGAAGCTGCGCTGGATAATCGCCTGGATTTTGCCGTCACGCGAGGCGCCCAGCTCCAGCTGCTGCGAGGTAGCGGGTCGTCCGCCCAGGCCGGTAAAGGTCTGTGGGCGGGTCAGCGACACTTTGACTGGACGCTTAAGGGCCCGCGAGGCCACACTCGCCAGCGCAACATGGGTATAAGGCACCGGCTTCGAACCAAATCCGCCGCCGACATAAGGCGAGATAATGCGCACGTCTTCAACGTCAATGCCCATCCACTCGGCGATCTCCACCTGCGCGCCTGCGACCCACTGGCTTGGCTCCCAGACCGTGATGCGGCCATCCTGCCAGTGAGCCACACAGGCGTGCGGCTCCATCGGCATGTTGTATTCGCGCGGTGTGGTGTAGCGCTCGCTCAGACGCACTTCGGCCTGCTGCATTGCCGCCTGGGCATCACCCAGGTCGATATCCTGCTTTGAGACCGGTTTCGGCTCGACGCCCTCATCCGTTGCAAAGATCAGCGCAGGTGAGGTTTCATATCCGACTTCCACCAGTGAGGCGGCATAGGTTGCCTGCTCAAACGTCTCTGCGACCACCAGACCGATGTTCTGGCCGTTATGGATAATCACGTCGTCCTGAATCGGCGTGTAGGTGGACTGCGCCGCGCCGCCATCTGCAATGGCGGTAGGTTTGTTAATCTTCAGCGTATTCAGATGGGTATAGACTGCCAGAACACCCGAAGCCTGCTGCGCTTTTTCCGTCGACATCCGGCTGATACGACCGCTGGAAATAGTGGACTGGATGACGACACCATAAAGGGGATTTTCTGGCTGATGTTCAACCGCATAACGTGCCTCACCGATGACTTTTACTTTGCCGTCACCGCGCGTGCGTGCGGCACCCAGCCCATCGATCGGTTTATCTGTCGCTGAGACCGCCCTGGTCAAATCCGGACGCGCCGTGTCGTTTACGTCACTCATGCGGTTTCTCCTGCTGCCATCAGCGCGCGGGCAATCACACGCGGCGCCAGTTTTACTTTGTAGGCGTTGTGAGTCAGCGCCTGCGTTTCCTGAGTAATCCGTTCTGCCGCCTGGAACACCGTCTCTTCATTAAACGGCTGGCCTTCCAGTGCCTGCTCCACTGACCTGACACGCCAGGGTTTAGTCGCGACACCGCCCAGCGCGATATGCACCTGACGCATCACGCCGTTCTCCAGCGTAAAACCGGCAGCCGCGCTGGCTGCGGCAAACTCATAAGAGCTACGGTCGCGCACTTTCAGGTAGTGTGAATGACGAAGCGCGTCGCTCTGCGGCACTTCAATGGCCACAATGAGTTCGTCATCGCGCAGATCATGCTCACGGTCAGGCGTGTTACCCGGCAGAAGGAAGAAATCCTCTATCGCAATGCGGCGGGTTTCGCCCTGCTGATTCTGCAGAACCACGATGGCGTCGAACGCCACCAGCGCCACGGCCAGATCGCCGGGATAGACTGCGATACAGCTGTCGCTGGCACCCAGAATGGCATGGCTGCTGTTGACACCCTCCAGTGCGGCACAGCCGGAACCCGGATTACGCTTATTGCAGGCAGTAAATGTCGCCGGATCGCGGTAGTAGGCGCAACGGGTGCGCTGACGTAAATTACCGCCCAGCGTGGCCATGTTGCGAATCTGCGGAGACGCGGCCTGCCACAGGCTGCCATAGATGGCTGGCGCGTTTTTCTGGCAGTCGGGATGATCGGCCAGCTGGCTCATGGTGACCAGCGCGCCGGCTGTGATTTTTTCATCGTCAAACTGCAGATTTTTAAGCGCAGTTAATCCGCTGATGCCGATTAACTGCGGTGGCGTGAAGACGCCACACTTCATCAGATCGAGCTGCGTGGTGCCGCCTGCCAGTAACTGGCTTCCTGACTGCTGTTTCAGGAATGCGGCTTCTTCAGGAGACTGCGCGACTTTCCAGCTGAATTCATTCATGCCGACTCCTTCGCCATCTCTGCAGCGGCCTGTTTAATCGCATCCACAATGTGCGGATAAGCGCCACAACGGCAGAGGTTGCCGCTCATATATTCACGGATCTCATCGTCTGAACCGGCGTGGCCCTCTTTGATGCAGGCGACAGCTGACATAATCTGGCCTGGTGTGCAGTAACCACACTGGAAGGCATCATTTTCCATAAAGCAGCGCTGCACCGGGTGTAGTTCACCTTCGGTGGAAGCGAGGCCTTCGATACTGGTGACGTCAGCGCCATCTGCCTGGGCTGCCAGCGTCAGGCAACTCAGTACGCGTTGACCATTGATCAGCACGGTGCAGGCACCACACTGCCCCTGATCGCACCCTTTTTTGGTACCGGTCAGGTTCAGATGTTCACGCAGCGCGTCGAGCAATGTGACACGCGGATCGACCTGCATCTGCTGCGGCTGGCCATTCACCTGCATTGTTAGCGATATTTTTTCCGACATTGTCTGCTTCCCATTGTTGGGGGGCTAAAAGATGGTGTTTTTATAGTTATGTTTCTGACGGGGGTTAAATCGGGGAAAATCGTGATAACCCTAATCTTTACGTGCGTATCTCTGCATTAAGGTTTAGCAGCTTTTTGCGGATACGGGGGAGAAGTCGGAAAAAGTCAGTGTTGTCTGAGGCGAAATCAGAGAACAAATCGCTATATAAATTAAAATATATCGTTTTTTATGCCTTTGTTTGAAAACGATTTTATTGCAAGCACCTTTATTCCTGCCGCTTTCAGGGCTTATGCAGCTGTTTCAAATATTTTGCCAGATAAAATTCAGTCCAGAGGGGCATGGCAGGTTCGCCGGTCAGACGAGTGAACAGACGTCTCATCACTGCGGGCCTGGAAAAACCACAATCAGTGGCAAGCGTTTTCGCTGGCAGTTTTGTTTTCCGTAAAGCCGCTTTGCTTTTGAGACGCGTTTACGTTCCTGAGACTGTGCAGAGTAAGACCGCGCACCGGACGAGATATCCGCGTCCGGCTGAGTTTAAGGAAGCGATTATTCAGGCTTTTTATGACAGCATCAATCACAAGCCACAGACGACTTTTGGGAACGTAAAGCCTGTTGACTGACAAGGATGGCCGGTTCAGACCGATAAATCTCTGCAGCAGCATCCGGCAGTGGCAGTGGCAGTGGCAGTGGCAGGGTTGATACCCGGCTATATGAAACGCTGATCCTTTCCAGGCGCTACATCTGGCAGAAGCCCTGCCATTTTATGTGGTGCTTTCAGGCAAGCTTGCACAATTTACACGCCTTTGCTGACGAACGTGATCAGTTATGAGATTCCTGACGAATTAATACGTCGACATTTTAACAGGCCATTCATTTGCTGAGCTTAAAGGCATTTACCACTTTAATACTCTTCGCCCCTTTTAAATGATTGAAGGAGCGGTCAATCTCATCCTGCAGGTTAGCCTGGGGGGCCTGAAAATGTTTCAGTCACTTCGTCACTGCTATATTTATTGCAAAATAAACAATAAAGCCCCGAAGGGCTTTATATCAAACCGTCATATGACGCGCAGTTCTGAATCAGAACCGGTATTGCAGGCCGGCTGTTATCGTATAGTTTTTATTAGAAATACCCGCCGCGTCTCCACCGATAGAATCCGATTCTCCTGAGAATCTGTCAATAATCTGCGTGCTGCCTTTGCCTTCTTCATATTTGCTATAAGTGAATTCGGCAAAAACTTTGGCATTTGGCGTCACGTAATATCCGGCATCGACCGACGTTCCGTAATAGCGTGAATTTGTCGCTTTCTCACGGAAGGTGAGATCTCGCATGTAATGCTCGTCGTTATCGTGCGCCCGGACCCAGTCGCTGAATTTGAATAAGGCGTTAAATTCAAAATCGTTTATACGATACTGTCCCGCAAGGCCAATGTAGGGCATGGAAAAACGCTGGCTGTAGCCAATACCACGTTCACCTCTTGGGAAATCACCGGTTGTAGCGCCGTTATCGTAATTGTATGAACCGCCAAAAGCCGTCCAGCTCAAACGGGTTTCCTGATAACCAGCAATCAGCCCGGCCTTATAGTTATCGCCCTGTAACGCCCAGCCTTTTACATTGAGATCGTATTCATTGGCATAATTAACATCCGTGCGGGGATGGGAAGAATGGTCTGTCCAGTCAGACTGATTATCATCAAGCCAGTCATAGTCATCCATATGGCCTGAACCCGAGGCCAGCGAAGTCCAGCCATGCGCATTCAGCGTCAGAAATGAATAGGCATCCCAGGAGAGTTCGCCTTTCAGAATAGCAACATTCTTTATTTTCCAGTCCAGCTGACTGACTTTGCGGCCTGTTTCTGTGTCGTAAACCATCTCATGCGATTTCCCACTCAGCATTCCGGCTGAGGTCGAGACAGAAAAACTTTCCGGCGAAAAATTGGGTGAAAACCGGCCTGCATCAGCACAGGCTCCGCCTGAGAGGACTGCCATCATCATCACTGCAACGGTGCTTTTTTTCATTTTAATTTCATATCCATTAAGGTAATCCTTGTACAGCAGCGCCATTCTGTTGGTAGCACGGCAGCTGCGCTTCTCTACTCACCTGCGGGGTGTAACCCCCATTACATCAATGAAACCCTGCGCGACACTTAATACGAATCCGGGGATTTCTTAACTCCTCATCGTTTCGCTCGCAGGTTCGAACCGTTAAGGCAAATTTCTTCATCGGCTTAATTTAAAAAAACATTAATTATTTTTGTCATTCCCCGTTCGTCAGTGACCCGACCTGCTTTGTCTGCTCAGGGGTTTCTTATCACGCGATTAACCTTCAGGCATCGCTGATATCAGCACTGCAAAAACAGAAATATGAGTTCATCACAAAATGAAGAGGGTAATTTTTTAAGAGAAGCCGCACATTACGCTATAGTGCTTTCCGCGTTTGCATCGCAGACGTGGCTTTACCCCCGCTATGCGCTATACAGCTTACCGACAGGTCTGATTGTTAATGCCCTGACTTAATCACCAGCGTCGTGAGGAACCATTAACTGTCTGAAGCCAGTTTGCTCAGTCGTTCACCCTGAAGGGCATAATTAACAATGCTGTCATCTATCCTTCCGCCTAAAGAGTGATAGAAATCATTGGCCCGATGGTTTGATTTCTCAGCGTTCCAGCTCAGGCTGAGGCACTCCTGCCTGAGCGCGAGCTTTGCCATAAAGCGCATCAGGGATTTTCCCGTGCCCTTACCTCGCTCGTCGTGTGAGACATAAAGCTCTTTGATGTGAAGCTGTCCGCTGTATCGTGGAGAGGGGTAAAGGATAGTGCAGCAGGCCAGCCCAATAATCTGAGCGTCGCAGCGTGCCCTCAGCACAAAGGTACCGGAATGCTGGCCGAAAAGTCGATGGCGCAGATAATCCCTCAACAACGGTTCATGAATAATGCCCCGGCCATAATAGTGCTCTTCCATTTCGATAAAAATTCCCACCATGGATTCCCATTCATCTGGCGGACACTGTTCTATAGTGACTTCCATGTTTAGTCCTCTGGATTAACACGACGTTCTGGCCGGCAAAAAAGCGGAATGACGATGCACCCTCACCGCCATGAATTCCCGACGCCCTTCTCCTCTTATATTACGCATCCTGCAGACGTGCGAGCATCCTGTTTCGGTAAACGTAGATGATTGCGCATAACAGAAGGCTGAGTAGCGCAGTGCAGACAAAGACCCCCGCCCCGGTTAACGCCAGCATTACCCCCCCAATCAACGGCCCGACAGCGATCCCCAGTGTTGACAGCATGGAGGCCCCCAGGTAGGCACCACGATGTTCTGCCGGCGCCAGTTGATCGAGCAAAATATTAAGATTCGGCATCAGAATCGCCTCTCCCACACTGAACACGCTGGTCACCGTAAGCCAGAGCCAGACCTCCGTCGAACGTGTACAAAAAAAGCACACCTGCGACAGAGCAAAAATAAACCCGCCGAGAAGAATACGTTTTGGCAGGGATAGGGGAGCCAGAAATCGCATGATAAACGTCTGAAAGACCAGAACGGTCAAGGCATTCGTCACCAGTATCAGGGTAATCAGCTTAACCGCGGCATCGGGATTAAGTAACAGGAGATACTGAGGCAGGATGGCTTCGTAATGGATAAAAACGACACTGCACAAAATGCTGCATAACAGCGCCGCGATATAAATTTTATCCCTGCCGATGATGCCGATCACCTGATGCAATTTAACCGTCACGCCGCTCCCATCCTGCGGCGCATTAACAAGTTTTCCTGCGGGGATAAACAGCAATACGTAAACAAAAAAAGGGATATAGGTCAGCCCGGTTATCAGGAAGGTGCCCTTCTGCGATGTCAGGCCAAATGCTATTCCGACCAACGGACCAAATACTGCTGCGATATTAATAAGGTAATAGCGCATTTGCAGGGCAAGCGCACGGCGGCGGCGATCAACCAGCAGATCACTCATTAAAGCGCGCAGAGGCGGATCAACCCACGCAAAGGAGACGCCGATAACCATCAGGCCGATAATAAACAGCCCCATATCGTCTGCCCGGGCAAGAATGATATATCCCAGGGCAGAAAACCCACAGCCCAGTAACAGAATGACGCGTCGCCCCAGCCTGTCCGAAATCTGTCCGCCATACATACCCAGCACTACTGAGAACAGTGCGCTACTCGTCATTGCCACGCCAATGGCGATCGGTGACATATGATAATTCTGCGTCATGATTACAGCGATAAACGGCCAGGCCATAAAATAGCTGAAACGTATGACCAGCGTAAAAAAGAGCAAGAAGTGGACAGTGGCAGGGAAAGATTTCAGCGTCCGGAATAAACCAGGCGCCGGGCAAGCGTCGGCGGCAGATTTAGTTTTCATAAACTATCCTTATTATATTGAGCGGGATCTGCTGGCTTGCCTTTAAGCATAACCTACTAAATATTAATAAAATTATTCCCTTCCGCGCGCAACCTGAATGTTAATTACCCGATGATTTCACCCGCTTATTCGCCAAAAATTCTTTATCAAAGAGCAATATAAGGGAAAGCGCTTCCCGGAGAATAAAAAGCGGACGTTACTGCTGATATTCACCATTACCTGTTGCCTTGCTGCTCTGGCAACATTTCCGACTCCTCATCCAGGGGTCTGTGTGGTGAAGAAACGCCAGGGCGACCGAAAGTGACGTGGGAAGGCTGAACAGTGAAGTTATACAGGCCTGGTGCTGATGCCTGGCTCAGGCTTTTCACCCGCTGGCAAACATTGCTGTTGCACTCAATCGAGCGGCTCCGATAGTTCCTGTACCTCTTTCAGAAAATCCACAAAGGCGCGAAGTGGCGCTGACATAAAGCGGCTGGGGAAGTAGAGCCAGGGACCGCCAAATTCAGGCCACCACTCCGGAAGCACCGGCTGCAGTTCACCTGTCGTAAACCCAGGCTGCAACCAGTTTTCAAAGACAGCAATAATGCCCTGACCCTTTTTTGCCAGCTCAATCGCCCCTGAAGCCCCATTAACACCTATTGTCAGGCGACCCGCAGGGTTAACGCTCACAGTTTCCCCGTTACGTTCAAATTGCCAGGGTATCAGCGCGCCGCTGGAATACTTAAGGCGGATGCAGTCATGTCCGGCCAGGTCTGTCGGATGAACAGGAAGTCCGCGGGAGGCAAGATAGCCGGGAGCCGCCGCCAGTGCCAGACGCTGACGGCGCGGGCCAATGGGAACGGCAATGCTGTCCTGGGCCAGATGTTCGCCATAGCGTATGCCGGCATCGCAGCCTTCTGCCGTGGCATCAATCAGGCGATCGTCCACCATTATTTCCAGCCGCAGCAGCGGATGGCGATCGAGAAATTGCTGTAGCAGAGGTGGCAGAATATCCACCATCACCGCGCCCGTTACGTTCAGCCTGAGCAGTCCGCGCACTTCACATTGAGAACTTGCCACATCATTCATCACCGATTTCATTTCGCTCAGCAATGGTGACATACGGTCGGCCAGCATCCGGCCTGCTTCGGTGGGCGTCACGCTCCGGGTTGTGCGGATAAACAGCGGAACGCCCAGGCTCTCTTCCAGCGCAGTGACCCTTTCACTGACCGTTGAGGGTGCCAGGCCTAACGTCTTAGCGGCGGCCCGGAATCCCTGACTTCTGAACACGGCAAGAAATATTGCGACATCATCCATCTCAACGTTCACTCCTGTTCGGTTTTCCGGACAGCGTATTCGTATTGTGACCTCTTATCAAACAGCCCGATGAGATTTATAACGCAGGTACACCTGCATAACTCACTGAGGCAACACCATGAAGAAAAGAACAGTATTGATTACCGGCGCAAACAAAAGTATTGGTTTTGAAACGGCCAGGGAGTTGGGGAAACTGGGCTTCAGGGTCTGGCTGGGATGTCGCGACGCGGCACGCGGTCAGGATGCGGTCAGCCTGTTGCAGTCGGAAGGCATCGACGTGCGGCTGACGCGCATCGACGTGACAGACCCGGAAAGTATTGATGGCGCCGTCAGGCAGATAGAGTCAGAAGATGGAAAACTTGATGTGCTGATCAACAATGCGGGTATTCCCGGCGCCTGGCCCATCGCGCCGGAGTCGCAGAGCATCAGCGATATCATGGCGATTTATGACACGAATGTTTTCGGCGTCATCAGGGTAACGCAGGCTTTTCTGCCGCTGCTCAGATTGGGCGAAGAAGCCCGGATCATCATGGTCAGCAGCGGACTGGGATCGCTGGCGTGGGTGTCTGACCGCTCCCATCCCTATTCTCAGGTAGCGGCACTGGGCTACACCAGTTCGAAAACGGCGTTAAATGGCGTGACGGTCGCCTTTGCTAATGCGCTGTCTGAGTATGGCATCAGCGTCAATGCAGTTGACCCGGGATATACCGCCACTGATTTTAACGGACATACCGGTCACCGAACCGTATCCGAGGCGGCAAGGGGGATCGTCTGGCTCGCTGCTGAAGTATCGCAGACAATCACCGCAGGCTTCTTCTTTGATGGAAAGCGCGCCCCCTGGTGAACCTGGTCTTTACGCACAGTCGGCCTGCCTCTGACCGGGCAGGCTTGATCTCACATAGCCCTGCCGCCTTCGCGACGTTTAAGCCGTTCCAGCCGCCGGGTTTTGCATCCCGCGATGATCATCGCCACAACAAACACAATCGCAAACAGTACGACGATCGTCGGCGCAGGCGCGCTGTCGATAAAGAATGAGAGATAAACGCCGCTCAGCGATACCAGCACCGACACGACAACCGCCAGCAGCAGCGCATGTGAAAAACGGCGGGTGAGCAGCACCGCAATAGCGCCAGGCGCGATCAGCAGGGAAATGGACAGGATAATTCCCACGGCTTTCAGCGTCGCCACAATAGTCAGTGAGACCATGCAGAGCAGCCCGTAATGCAGCAGGTGAGCCGGTAAGCCGGAGACCTGCGCCTGCTGCGGATCAAAGCTGAACAGCATAAAATCACGCCACTTTACCGCTATCACCAACAGAATGGTCGCGGCAATAATCGATGTCTGAATAATGTCCGCGCCCGTAATGCCCAGCATGTCGCCAAACAGAATATGATCGAGGTGCACTTCAGGTTTAACAGCGATGTAGAGGATCAGCCCCACCGCAAACATGCCGGAAAAGACGATGCCCAGTACCGTATCCTGTTTAATACGGCTGTTCTCCTGCAAAAAGCCACTGGCGACGGCGCAGAACAGCCCTGCCACAAACGCCCCCACCGCCAGCGGCAATCCTGCCATCCAGGCGAGCACAATGCCGGGAAACACCGCATGGCTCATGGCATCGCCCATCAGCGCCCAGCCTTTCAGCACCAGAAACACCGATAGCAGCGCACAGGGGATCGCCACCACCAGCGCGATAAGCAGTGCGCTATTCATAAACGCGAACCGGAACGGTTCAAGAATCACCATCCTTCAGGCTCCTTTTCGGGTTGCTGACGGCCACGACGCCGGTTAGCCAGCAGGCCATGTTTCGGCGCAAAAACAAACGCCAGCAGGAACAGCAATGTCTGCGCCACCACGATGATCCCGCCCGTTGCACCATCCAGGTAATAACTTGCCCAGGCACCGAGAAAACTGGTGATGCTGCCAATGGCGACGGCAATCATCAGCAGGCGCGGAAAGCGATCGGTAAGCAGCCAGGCGGTCGCGCCGGGCGTCACCACCAGACAGATCACCAGAAAGGCCCCGACCGTCTGCAGCGCCGCCACTGTTGAGACTGCCAGCAGCGTAAAGAAGAGGACTTTCAGCCGCTCAGGCCGCAGGCCAATGGCACGCGCGTGATTTTCATCGAAGAAAGTGACCATCAGATCTTTCCATTTAAACAGCAGAATGAGGATCGATCCCCCGCCAATCAGCGCCAGCTGAAGGATATCGGCGGGCGCAATCGCCAGAATATTACCCAGTACGATGGTCTGAATGTTCACAGCTGTCGGATTGAGCGACACCATAAACAGGCCCAGACCAAAAAAAGAGGAGAAGATCAGGCCGATGATGGCGTCTTCTTTCAGGCGCGTACGCTGATTCAGCAACAGCATACTGCCTGCCGCCAGACCACCGGAGAGAAACGCCCCCAGCGCGAACGGCAGACCCAGCATATAAGCACCCGCCACGCCCGGCACGATCGCGTGTGAAAGCGCATCGCCGATCAACGACCAGCCTTTAAGCATCAGATAGCAGGAGAGAAATGCGCAGAGTCCACCCACCATGGCGGAGACCCACATCGCGTTGAGCATGTAGTGATAGCCAAAGGGTTCAATCAGCAGTTCCATGGTTAACTGCCCTCTTCCCGCGCGGCGCGTGGCGCGATAAAAGGTCGTTCATCATCGGTCATGATCTGATCGTCCAGCTCTTTAACCATTCCACAACGCAGCACACCGCTGAACGCACGCTCAAGATTGGCGGCAGTAAAGGTGGTCCGGGTCGGGCCGCTGGCCAGAACGGTGCCTTTAACCATCACGGTGTAATCACAGAACGCCGTGACCGATGCCAGGTTATGAGTAGAGACCAGCATGGTCTTACCTTCGTCGCGCAGTTCACCCAGCAGGCTGATAATTCTGGCCTCAGTCTGCACGTCTACGCCAGTAAAGGGCTCATCCAGCAGGATCACGCTGCCCGCCTGCGCAATGGCTCGCGCCAGAAATACCCTTTTCTTCTGCCCGCCAGAGAGTTCGCCAATCTGGCGATGGCGATAATCCAGCATATCCACGCGCGCGAGCGCCTCGCTGACAATCTGCTGATCGCGTGGTCTGGGCCGACGTAGCAGGCCCATGTGACCGTAGCGGCCCATCATGACGACGTCCTCCACCAGCACAGGAAACGACCAGTCTACCTCTTCCGACTGCGGCACATAGGCCACCAGACTCTGGCGCAGTGCCTGACGGGTGGACATACCCAGCACTGAGATATTGCCGCTGGCGAGCCTGACAAACCCCATCAGCGCTTTGAACAGCGTTGACTTGCCAGATCCATTCACACCCACCAGTGCCGCAATCGATCCGCCCGGCACGCTGAAACTGGCGTCATGCAGCGCAGTATGACCGTTGCGATAGGTCACGGTGACACCGGAAACCACGATAGTGTCTGTCATTGAGCTTTCTCTCCCGCTTTAATGCCCTGAACCAGTGTCTCTGTGGTGACTCTGAGCAGATCCAGATAGGTCGGCACCGGTCCCTGAGCATTGCTCAGGGAGTCTGCATAGAGCACACCGCCGTAATGCGCACCGGTTTCCCGCGCGACCTGACGGGCGGGCTTGTCCGACACCGTGCTTTCACTGAACACCGCTGGAATAGCATTTTGCTTTACCTGATCGATTACTTTTCTCACCTGCTGCGGCGTCCCCTGCTGGTCCGCATTGACTGGCCACAGATAAAGCTCTTTCATAGACAGATCACGTGCCAGATAGGAGAATGCGCCTTCGCTGGTCACCATCCAGCGTTTATCCTCCGGGATGCCGGCAATCTGCTGGCGAAGTGGATCCAGCACAGCGGTAATTTTCTGCTTGTAGGCGGCGGCGTTCTGACGATATATGCCCGTATGAACCGGATCATATTTCACCAGCGCATCGCGAATGTTATCGACATAGATCAGCGCATTGTCCGGTGACATCCAGGCGTGCGGGTTCGGTTTACCGTTGTAAGGCCCCTCATTAATGCCTATCGGTTCGACACCCGCCGCTGAAGAAACTTCACAAAGGTGAGCTTTCGCACAGGTATAGCCTGTGCTATAAAAAATAGCTCAGGCTATTTGTGTTCTGTTTTTAACCACC
>Ga0157359_1000533_pt1 | contig 14105 bp, 13 predicted proteins | sample AttcapACBM3_FD_111482 | JGI IMG/M metagenome (GOLD analysis project Ga0157359, IMG submission 111482) | Fungus gardens microbial communities from leaf cutter ant in Botucatu, State of São Paulo, Brazil - Atta capiguara ACBM3 | ecosystem: Host-associated > Fungi > Mycelium > Unclassified ...
TTTTATTTTTATTTTATTTTTATTTTTATTTTATTTTTATTTTATTTTTATTTTTATTTTATTTTTATTTTATTTAACAATGAAGAGGCATGTGACTGCAATCACATGACATATCACATAATATAAAATCATAAACCTAGACTTGGTAAGATTAGACTAGAAGAGGCTGGAAGAATAATGTCAAAGTATGTGTCAATGGCATATTTACCTTATGGCTGATGCATGAACATTAGGGTAGAGTTATTTATTATTAGCATAGGCCATGTATCTATTGTATAAATAGAGTAGCAATACATCAGGAACTCCTTGTTAAGTTTTCTTGTAATCTCTACTTTATATTTATCTTGAGGTTTATTGCTTGTATTACTATTAGTCTTTTGACTAGTGGATATCACAATATTACTGGCTATTAAAGCCTTGCAATATAATAACCAACCATGTATTGAGATCAACAATCTATAGCAAGCTCTTCATCAAATATTCAATGTAGCCCAAAATTGTCAAATTAATATAAACATTTTGAATAAAATCTTATTGAAACTGTCATTGACATGGTCTCTTTTTTCAAATAAGAAATTCATAAGTGCCATCAATAGATGCAGTATTTCATCTACTCCAGACCTAGATAGAGTTTCATGAAAGTATTTTAAAGTAGTTGTTAAGGATTTTATATGTTTGAAAAATATTATCAATATTGCTAATATATATATTGACCTGGGATACTGGCCATTACACTTCAAATCATCATCATTAATTATTATTTCAAAGCCAAATAAAATGTTCTACAATTTCTCTAAATTATTTTACCCTATTGTTCTTTTAAACTTCTTAGAAAAGCTGATTAAAAAAGTTATTGAAAAAAGACTCCAATTTCATTTTATATCCAAGAATTTCATTTATTCCAATCAACTTGGAGATCTTAAACAATACTTGACTATAAATGTACACATTTTTCTCACTTATTTGATTGGTCAAAATGGGTTAAGAATCTTCAAATATGTATTCTGGCATTTGATATTACTCAGTTCTTTCCATTTCTCAATTATCAATTGCTTCCTCTCATTGTAAGAAAAGCTAGTTTTGATTTCAAAGTTTCAGTTTTCTTTTCTAATTATTTACTTAGTAGAAAAACACAATATTTATAGAACAATTTCATTTCTTCTTTCTTTAATATCAATATAGGTATAGGTTAGGATCTATATCAGGAGTATAATATGAAGTACATATATAGCACCAGCCAGATGTCAAAGCTAAGCTTGTTATTGCATAATTTTAGTATAACTAGTTCAATAGCTGGTCTGTTTCTAACAATCTACTCTTTCTCTAATTTTATTTATCCTCTACATTTCTCCAATTTTTCACATTTTTGAAAATAGAGTAAGAAACCTAAAAATCCCTATTTTTTTCTTTTGTTTGTAGATAATAGTCTTTTTATTTCTTAAGAAAATTGTTTGAAAAAACAAATTCACATCTTTTTTGTTGTTATAATATCATTTTGTTGCTCATAGATCAGTTTGGACTTATTATCAAACATAGGAAAACTGAAGTCTTTCATTTTTCTAGATTGCAAGGTCTCTTCAACTCTTTTCTCTAGTATCTTAGCTATGTTGGGAGTTCTACTCTTTGCCCTATAGACTCATAGAGATATCTTGGGTTTATTTTCAACAGAAAGCTTTCCTTTTAACAACATATCAAATTTTACTCCAATAAAGCTTTTTCAACTGTCAAGTACATGAAAATGCTTGGTAATTCTACTTATGGTCTCCTCCCTTATCAAAAACAACTTCTCTATAAAATATGTGTTCTTTCCATTATCCTTTATAGCTTTCTTTTATGGTACTACAACAAATCACCTCTTTTATACTCACTTAACAAGCTCAGAAAAATACAATACTAGGCTACTTTATGAATCTTAGATATTTTTTACACCTCTCCTACTATAGAAATTGAAGCCATAGCTAGTTTGATTCCCATTTATTTACACCTTCAAAAACTGAGTGGAAGACTTCAACTAAGAATATCTATGCTCTTTCAAATCATACTATTAAGTCTCTTTTTGAAAGAAAGTATACTATCAGTTCTCATCTTCATTGATTATTATTGGAAAATATGATCTCTAATCAATGTATAAAAATCAAGAGTTCCATCATTGATACCAACAATCACCTTAACAGAATTTTTCCATCTTTTGAATCTTTAAATAGTGAATTTTCTCCTGAGTCTAGATTAATTGATATTTTTTCTAGTCTCCCAATCACTCTGTATGGCTTTCAAATGTGGTACTATAACAAAACACCTCTATCATATTCTTTAAAGACACTGGAAAAACTTCATAGACAAGCTGCCTTATGGATAGTGGGGGCTTTCAAAACAAATCCGATATTTAGTGTTGAAACTATTACCAGACTCATACCTATTCATTTACATTTACAGAAACTCAGTGAAAGATCTCAACTCAGAGCACATTCTCTTCCCACCAATCACATCCTTTGATCTCTTATAGAGAACAATTCTGATACATCTATACATTTCTACTCTCTCTTGCTTAGTTTTTTAACTGGACATCAATGTGGTCTTATCAAATGCCACTTAGTAGACATGGATAATCAGTTCAACGAAGTCTTCCCTTTATTTGATCCCCTTAATCCTGAATTTACTCCAGGTGTTAGGATTATTAATTGTTTTTCTAATTGGTTTTCCTTTCATTTATTTAGTAAAAGTAATGACTAACAGTTCAAATCTCATATTCAACAACTTGATAATTTAGCCATCAAATCGTCAAATTCTCCATCAAATGCACTCATTGCTATAGATGCCAGTGTCAAAAACAACATTGCTTTCTCTATCATGCACATACATATTTGCAATAAGCCAATCATTAAAACACTTCAATCCACCATTAACATTACAAGCTCTGAAGCTGAATTTTTTACCATTAGATGTGGTATTAACCAAGCTATCCATCTACATGATATTTCTAAAATCATTGTTATCATGGATTCAATTCATGCAGCAAAAAAAATCTTCAATCCTTCATCTCACCTGCTCCAAAAGCATGCATCTTTCATCCTCAATAACCTTAGAGAGTTTCTTACTTGTCACCAAAAGAACATGATCGAATTTTGGGAATGCCCAAGCAAAAGCAAATGGAACCTTTACAAAAAAGTTAACATAGAAACTAAGTCATTCAATCTCACCCCACTTCTCTTAAATAAAAACTCTTGAGATTTTAGCAAGAGAAGTGAGTACAACAATATCATTGACAAATGGAAAATGACTTTCCAAGTGTCTGATCTGAAGGGTAGAAATTTCCTAGAGCTTATCAACAGTGACAACAACATTTTAGAACCTACATATAGCAAAAGCAGCACATGACTTCAATTTATTGGCCATTCCAACACATTATGTGCAAGAGCTACAAGAGCAATTACCAATCATGCTCCAATCAGTGAATATCGACTTCACTTCTGCCCTAGAAAAGAATTTAGTTATCTATGTGGTCTTTACCCTATTAAGACAAGATGACACATTCTTCACAAGTGTAGAAGATTTAACAAGTATTGAAACCCAAGAAGGGATTTGATAGCTCATTTCATCCTATTTTTGGAACTGAACCCAAGTGTATTTGTATTTACATCTTGCACTACTTAGTTAGCTTTGTGTAGATCACATTGTTAGAGATAGTTAGTATTTCTTTTATTTTATTTTTTTTTCTTTTTCTGTTTTTACATTTTCTTTTTTCTTCTTCATGTAGTTTTGGTCACTATGTATATAGTTATGAAGTAGCTACCATGGACTGTCTACACACTCCATATAATAAATTGGTAATTTAAAAAAAAAGACATTTTTTCTGGTTATTTTTCATTTCACAAAGCTGATTGCTACAACAAAAAGAGCAAAGCTGTCCATCTCTGCAAACTTGATAATCTTATGTTCAACACATCATCAGATTCCAACTCTGTTATTGTTATTTCTGATATAAGTATTAGAAACAGCATTGCTATATCAATTGCATATATCTATTCATTCTTTAGTCTTACTAAAAAGATGCTTCATCATGCCATCAATATTATCTCAATGGAAGCAGAATGATTTGCCATCAGATGCAAAATTAATCAAGCTGTTCAGATAAATAATTCCTTGTATATTATCATTATTACCAATATTATACATACAGCACAAAAAATCTTTAACTTCTCTATCCATTCTTATCATCTTTAATTGATCACCACTTTAAAGGACCTCAGATTGTTTTTCAATAAGCACCCTTCCAGTTCCATTGAATTCTGGGATTGTCCAAGTGATAAAGAATAGCTCCTTTATGTATCAGTGAATAAAGACACAAAAAAATTCAATCTTATTCTGCTCTTTCCATGCAAACCTTTGTGAGACTTCAACAAGAAGGAAGAATGCTATAATATCATCAAACAATGGCAAATAACATTTCAAGTATTGAACCTCAAGGGAAAAAATTCTCAATCTTTTAAATGATAATCTAACAAATATTGAACCTTTGTATACTAATGGAGGTTTGTGGATCAAATATTTCAGTCATTCTAATCTATTATATGCTAGAGCTACACATGCTATTACGAATTATACTCTAATAGGAGAATACCATTTAAGATTTTTTCTGAGAGAAGAATTCAGTTATCTATACAGATCATATTCTATCAAATCAAGATACCATATCTTCTATAAATATAGTTTAACAAGTACTGGAATCCAATGAGAGATACTATTAACAAGTTCATCTCCTTTCTTAGATTTTCCAAATGCCTTTTTCTTTGGAGAAAGTATTATATAATAAAGCAGTTTTTCTTTACTCAGCTAATAACTAGTTAGTTTCATCTTTTTTCTTTTTTTTTTCTCTTCTCTAGTTCCCTATTGCTCTAGCCTTATATAACATAGTTATAAAGTAGCTACCATAGGTATGATAACCTTTACTCATAGAGCTCAGGTTACACTTAAACAAAGACTTGAGATGAGAATAGAGATGGATTCAAGTGGTAAAGCATAAGGATACAGAATAGTATCTATGCTATATATAAATATAAGCTATAAGGAACCAATGTGTAGTCCATGAGGAAAACAAGTCATAGAACATGAGAAGAACATGAAGTTAGAGCACCTACTATATGAGGTGCTGACTGAGGCTACTTCAGTGCAGCCAATCATGTCATCAGATCCTTGTTTCTTCTCCATGTTGCATCCTCAAGATATCAATTGTAACAATACCCCATTTTCAGCATTCATGTTCCCATGAATCAAACTAACACTTCAAGTTCTCCTACCATATATGTTGCCACCAATTTCTTGTTAGAACCTATAATAACTTGTCCTCTATTGTCAATAGCAATGAAGAATGGTTTATGTGGCAGGCTTCCTTGGAACATCTTTATTGGATATCCATTCCTTGAAGTTTCCATATTATGTTTGTTGTCCACCAATGCCATTGCTACTTCTTTCCAGAAATAAGAGTCTTGTTCATCCCTTGATCAAAGTGCTTGATAATACAGTGGTGGTTGGAAGATCCTTGTTTGTGTAGGGAATTTGACAAACTTCATGTACTTAAGTAGATTGTTAATTTCCTTGTCTATGAAACTTGAACTTTTTGTTGATAATACTGATTTCAATACCTCATGTAGCTTGATTAAGATAACTTCTTCATCTTCAACTCTTCCTTCTTTCTTCTTCTGTTGTTCTTCATTCATACACAACTCCTGGATTTCTTGAATGTTTTCGTCTATATAAGAATTTTTCTTTTCTTTATATCTATTCAGTTTATCAGCCAACATTCTTTGAACTTGAAATGATTGATCTTCTATGTTGCTTTGAATCAGATATTGTAGGTCTTCTGATATCCCTAGAATATTTATCGCATTTGTTGTCCAGTTGTTAATACTTACCATTAGGATAGATCCTTCCATCTCCATAATCATTATATTTGCCACTTTTGCTATCTTCTTCATGTTCTTTACCATCTTTTGCACATTAATCATTGTCTCAATTCCTTTTATTGTCTTGTGATATAATCTTGTCTAGTTGTTTTGTTCTTTCTTCATTGCTTGCACTTTTTTCATGTTGTTCAACTTTCTTGAGACATAGGGGTTTGGAGAAGTAGGGACAGTTGTGTGATTGTTGGTGAATTGTGAAGACATTTGATTTGAAAGTCTGAGTGAATGTTTTGAACTGTCAAAATGGGCTTTTACTCCCTCTTTTTATAGGTTTCAACTCAAACACCTTGTTCAATAATCTTCAATCACCTCTTTTGTATGAGGCAACCCCAATTCCACAATCCATTGGTCATGTTCATCTCCATATCCTTTCCAGTACACAAGGTATTGTGTTCCTCTACTCTGTTTTCTGTGCTTTCTAACTTCTTCTACTTTGTATTCTTCTTCCTCATTAATAATAGTTGGTGGTGGTGCTGGTTCCTCATGTTGTCCTTTAAACTTTGGTTTGATGTATCATGTTAGGAGGTCTTTGTTGAACATGTTGTGAATTGTTTTTGGTCCAACTTTTTTGAGGGTCAGTTCAATTGGATATTTTTGTTCTCCAACCACATGTTGTCTCCAACTTTCAATCCTTGAGAATTTCATCTTTTCTTATTGAACTGCTTCTTTATATTCTTCTGTGCTTCTTTCATTAACTTTGTAGTCTGCTCCCAGCTCTTCTGTAATCCTGTGAGGAATTCTTCTAATCTTGGAAACTCTGATTGTACCACAAGATCACTCTTCCATGGATGTCTTCTAAAGTTTAGTTCAAACAGTATCCTCCCTGTTGCCACATGCCTTTTGTTGTTGTACTGAAATTCTGCAGCTGCTAGCCAGTCTGTCCAATTATCCTGCTGGTAGTTGACATAATGTTGCAAGAATGTTCCTATTTCTTGATTGATTCATTCCATTTGTTCATCTATCTGAGAATAATATGCCATTGATAACTGCCTTGTAATTTCCAGTGCTTTCATAAATTCTTCCATGAATCTAGATGCAAATTGTGGACCTCAGTTGCTGAGCATCTTTCTTGAAATTCTATGCAGTTTCCAAATTTCATCTCTACAAATTTTTGCCACACCTTCTGAGGAGATATTTGTTGTTGTTGTCTTTAGTCAAATCATTTTTGTAAACCGGTCCACAATGACTACTATAGCATCCATTCTATTAGACTTAGGTAAATATCCAATAATATTGATGCTAATCTCTTGCCATAGTCCTTGAGGTATTTCCAATGGGTGTAGTTCTCCTGATTTCTTCTGATGTTGGACTTTGTTCTGTTGACACTTGAAGCAACCTTGCACATATTTCTTAACATCTTCTTTTAGACCTGGCCACCAGTAATTCTGTTTGAACAATTCTAGCATCCTTTGCTGTTCTGGATGTCTCACATCTCCTGAGTGATTTTCTTGTAATATCTTCTCCCTGAGTTTCTTGTTATTTAGAATGTATATTCTTCCTTCCATATATACAACCCCATTCTGTTCCCATTATAATCTGTCTTTCTTTTTCAATACTTGGATTACTTCTTATTCTCTGGTATTATTCCTCTTGATCTCTTCCAGTATTTCTATTTTGTTTGTTGTTGTTGTTCTCTTCAGTATGATTACTTCTGCTGTTATTCTCATTGACCATAATTCTTCCTTGAGTAATTAAACATCTTTGTTATCCTCCTTTGTGTTTACTTGATCTTTTCTTGACAAAATGTCTGCTTTCATGTTCATCTTCTCTGGAATATGCCATAAAGTGAAGTCATAGTCCTGCAGCTTCAAATACCATCTGGCCTGTTATCCATTTAACTTGTGAGGTTTCCTGAAATATTTCAAGTTCTCATGGTCCATTCAGATCTTAAATGGTTCCATTGCATCCAGTAAATATTGTCTCCATTTTGTTAAGGCTTCTACAATTGCCAGTAGTTCCTTGTTGTAAATTTCATAGTTTCTTTCCAATAGTTGTATTGTTCTTGATAAGAATGCTATCAGTTTCCATTTCTCTTCTTGCTCTTGGGATAGTACTCTTCCAATTGTATGTCTTAAAGTGTCTATTTCCACTCTAAATTTTCCTTCTCTTTTTGGGAGTGAAAGTACCAGTTGACTCGTTATCTTGTCTTTGAGTTCGTCAAAAGCCTGTTGATGTTCTTCTTTCTATTCCCTTTCTTTCTTTCCTTTTAGCTTGTTTAGTGGCTTTGCAGTATGACTGAAGTTCTAGATAAATCGTCTGTAGAAATTTGCAAATCTAAGGAAGCTTTTTATGTTCTTGGTCTTCATTGGGGTTTTCCATTTCTTTACTGTCTTGATTTTTTCTTGTTCCATCTTGACTTGTCCTTTTCCAACTATAACTTCTAGAATTGGGATTTCTTCCATGTCGAAGTTGCATTTTGATCATTTAAAACACAAATTGTATTTCTCTGCTATCTTCAGGAATCAAATCATCCTTTCCTTTAGTTCTTTCTTTATTTTAGCTGGTATAACAAAGTCATCCATGTAGTTTGCTAGCACTCCCTCATGGAGTAATTCCCTGAATATACTGCTCATTATTCTTTGGAATGTCTCTGGTGAGTTGTATAATCCAAAGTATATAACTTGTGGTTCAAACAAGCCTTTGTTTATCAAGAAGACAGCTTTCCATTCATCTCCTTCTTTGATCTGTATGTTGTTGTATCCCCAGATAAGGTCAAGCTTGTTGAAAAATTTTGCCTCCTTTAATTTGTCTATCACTTCTCTAATTAGAGGTAGTGATATCTTGTCCTTTATTGTAACCTGGTTGAGCTTCCTATAATCTTGAACCAATCATCATGAACCATCCTTCTTTGGAATGTAAAAACAGAGTGCCACATATCATGATTTCAATTCCACTATCAGTCCTACCTTGAGCTGTTCATCTAGCCACTGATTTAGAGCTTCTTCTTCTTTCAGTGTCATTGCATAGGCCTTTGCATTTAGTTCCCTTGGTGCTTCATCTATTAAATTGATTTCATAATCCCATTCACATCTTTCTGGTAACTTTTTAAACTTCTTCTTGTTGAATAAGTGTATAAAGTGTCAAATATACTCTGGTAAATCCTCTGGATTTGTCTTGTCCAGTTCCTTTTCTATTTCATCATTGTCCTGTGTTGTTGTTTCCATTGCTTGTGTCCTTCTAGTCTTGAACCTAACATCCTGATGTTTCATTGTACAGCTTCCTAGGCATCTTGTAAACTTTATTGTTCCATTCTTCCAGTTGACTTCTGGATTGTGCTTGACTAGCCAGTCATGTTCTAGAAATATATCTGTGCTATTTAAATCTGTTACTATAGCTTTCAGCTGCTCCTTGTGTTCATTTATTTTGACTTCTAGAGATGCCACCTTGGTAACCTCTCTGTTCTTTGTTCTGTCTGTATTGAATACTTCAAATGAGAAGTTTATCAGCCTTGTTTGGATCCTCTTGTCCTTGACCAATTGCTTGTCAATTTCCATATGTGTGTATCCAGAGTCCACCAGTGCTTTTACTTTGAGTTTCTTGCTTTTCTTTGTTTTCACATCTGCTTACATATTCAATTCTCTCTTTCTCTTGCTATTTCAGCAATTTGGAATAATATATTTATTTTGGGAATTTACATGGGAGATCTCTTGTACCATACCTACTTGAGATTGTTGCCAAAACCCTGCTCCTTCTTTTTGTCATCTTCATCATCTGATTCTTCCTGAATCTTTTATTTCTTCATTGAAAAATACAAGTAAAGGTATTATTGGACTGGCTAACTCCTAAAGAAGTTAAGGATGTACAGAAATTCTTAGGACTTGCCAACTATTATAGATAGTTTGTCAAAGACTTTGTATTTATAGCTAGGCCTTTATATAATCTAGGAAAAAAAGAGCAGAAATGGGAATAGAGATTGAGACAAGAGAAGTTTTTTTAAGGTGTTGAAGAGATAGTTTACTATGGAACCCATCTTAATAGCATCAGATCTAAATAAGAATATAAGAATAAAGGTGGATATGTTGAATTATGCTATAGGAAGAGTGTTATCAATAGAGTATAGAGATGAACAATGATGAACAATGGAGGCTAGTAGTATACCTCTCAAAATCTCTTAATGAAACAGAGAGAAATTATAAGATTCATGACAAGAAGATATCGATAGTAATTAGAGAGTTAGAAAATTAGAGATACTGATTGAAAGATGCCAAGTTAAAGTTTGAGGTCTAAACAGATCATAAGAACTTGGAGTACTTCATGAAGACACAGAGGTTGAATAGAAGACAAGCTTGTTCGGATGTTATATTTGTCAAGATTTGACTTTACTTTGAAACATGTTCCAGATACAAAAATGAGAAAGATAGATGGATTAAACAGAAGATCATATTGGAAGATTGAAATAGAAAACAATAAAAATAATCAAAATTTAATAAGAGAAGAGTAGATACAAGAAATAACAGTATTATACTGGAAAATACTTTTTTGCAAAAATATACATTTATAGGATTTTTAAGCATATAAAACCTCTTTAAAGGTATTAGTAAAATTACCTTATACTCTTAGATAACATCTCAAGTCTTCTTGAGTGGACACCAACTCAAAGGACAGTATAGTAGCTATTAATCAAACCAGATCTTTTGAAGCCAGGATCTTTATGGATAAACAATGCTACTACACTCATGAATAATTAGCTACAAAGTATAAGTACTTATGAAAGTACTTTATATAGTTGGATAGTTGGATAAGACAAGAATACATTGGATTAGAAGCTGATGGAGTCCAGAATAGCTTTATGAGTAGAGATAACTATGGAAATGATAAAAGAGAAATAGAATAGATACTTATGAACAGGAAGTGATCATTAGGTTAATGTTGGATTGTAAATAAAGAGACAGCTATATATTCATAAAACCTCAGAGAGTCTCCTTATGTTTTGAGTTTCTATTCTTCATATTTTTAGACTAATACATAAGCTACAAGTAGAGAAGAATAAGAAAGAGAACCTTCATCTGAATTTCTCTACTTAAGAGCAGTTTTAATGAGTGAGCATTTTTAGCACCTGTTATCACTTTTGGGCAGGTTTTGGAGAGTTCTAGTGTTATAACTCAAAATCCTTAGAGTTGGATTATGAGATAACCTTGTATTGGATAATACAAGAGAACTCAATAGAGAGCTCTTTACAAAATAGTCTATCTTATATACTCCTACAGATGATCTATGCTAGCTACTGTGCACCCTATCCTAAATGACCATATGTGAAGCATAAGGCCAACATGTAGTTGTTGTAGCAACTACTTATTACAATGACAAATGATAACATGAATGAGTAAATCTCTCAATAGGATATGGAGTGGGAAGTTCACAAGAGAACTCAACAAGGAGTCTCTGCTAAATTAGAGTCCTATATATACAGAATACACATGGTCTGTGCTACATCCTCATGTTCACCTCATTTCTTACTCAAGGCTACCATGTTGTATACATGTGTCCTGATGTCATCTTCCAGATCTTTCTACTATGTTCTAGGCCTATGACATCACATCATGTGACATGTCATGTGACTGCAATGTCATGTGCCTCTTCATTGTTACTAAAAAGAAAAAGAAAAAGAAATTTAAAAGAAAAGAAATATAAAATCAAGAAAAATAGATAAAAGAAAAAGAAAAATGTTAGTGTCCAAAGTGTTCCATAATAGTAGTGTCCATGTTGTATGACATCACTTTGTTCCAGAACCTTCTACTTCCTTCTCTTAAGTCTCATGATTAATGTTGTGACCACACCATCAGATGTGACTGATTGTCAGGAGTACAGTATGAAGTACATATAAAATGAAAATAAGAAAAGAAAATAATAAAGAATTAAGTCCACTTCTTATGATCTTGATATTTAGCAGCCTGGGAAAAGCTGGTAAAGTAAGTATCAGTTAGTATTTTTAGTTATAAGATTTGACTTGAGAAGTGCATTATCTAAGACAGATAATATTATTGGAAGCTCTAAAAGAGCTTTGCAATCTATTCACTAGATTTTCTAAAGGAGCTTGTTACACAATACAAGGTTTACTATTTAGGAGTATATTATCAAGAGAAAGCATTCACAAGCAAATGTTATTCATATATTCCTTTTAATATTCTTCCTAACTTTATTCTTTTGCATTCATGAGAGCTCTTTTAAGAGTTTCATGTATTCTAATCTTATTCTATATTATTGTTTCCATACCTTCTCTTGATTCCTAAAGCTGATATCATCCTTTTTGAATTCTTTAGTACACAGTTAAGAGCTAGTGTTACATAGTTCTTATTGCACCCTAGTATAATCTTTTTTTTGCTTGGCCACTATCAATGGAAGTAGTAGTGAAAGAACTAGAAATGATGTTGATGGAAAAGATGAAGAAGTAGTAAAAGTGGTAGAAGAAATGAAAAAAGCAGAAGTTAGAATGTTAAGAAGTAATAAGTAGAAAATAGAGAAAGATTTGGTATTAAAAGAAGAGAAGGTATATGTGCCAAAGAATGAGGAATTGAGATTGGAGATTATCTGATTACACTATAATGTGCTAGTAGCTGAACACAAAAAGAGATGGAAGACAACAGAGTTGGTGATGAGTAATTACTAGTGGCCAGAAGGAAATAAGAATATGGGGAAATATATAGAGAGATGCAGTTTGTATCAAAGGATAAAGAACAGGACAAAGGCACTAGTAGGAAGTTGATAGCAAAGTACTAGAAAAGCTATAAACATACTTGATGGTTGACTTTATCACTAAGTTGCCATTAGTAGCAGAGAAAGATGTAATATTGGTTGTATATGATAGGTTGTAAAAGATGGCACATTTTGTGCTAACAACAAAAGAGACATTGGTAAAAGGATTAGTGAGATTGTTTAGAGATAATATATGGAAATTATATAGGTTACCAGAAAGTGTTATTTCAGATTGAGGACCACAGTTTGCAGTGGAATTGTTATGATCTGAAGCTTGGCTCAGGTTGTAACTAAGACAAAGACTTGAGATGAGAGGTAAGAGATGATCAATTAGTAAAGCATAAGAATACAAGGATGTATCTATAGCTATATATACAGTAAACATATGTCCATGACATTACAAGATATAAGGAAAGAGTAAGAAAACCACAAGGAAATAGTACCTACCACATGAGGCACTGACTGATATAATCTATGGCACAGCCAATCATTGCATCATATCCTGTGCTCTATGAACACATTGAAGTCATACTGTAAATATAAGAAGGTGATTGTAACAATACTCCATTTTTTACATTCATGTCCACATGAATTAATCCAACAATGCTAAGTCTCTAACCACATATGAGGCTACCATCTTCTTAGTAGGTTCTATAATGATTTAACCTTATAATGTTAATGTAACAAAATATAACTTATGTAGTGGTCCTTCTATATACATTTCAATAGGAAAACCTTTTCTTGTTGTATCCACATTATTTTTTTTCTCTAAGAATACAATAGTAATCTCATTCCAATATTGCTCATTTTGTTCTTCTTGAGATTGTAGTGATTTATAATATGGCAGTGGATAGAATGGTGTCATTTTCACAGATACCTGTATGAACTTTATATATTTGTTCAAGTTGTTGATCTCATCTTGAATGAATTTTGGTTCTAGAGTTTTTGGTTTTGATAAGTTGACTTTATAAGGCTTGTAGAGTAAAACTTCTTTATCGAAGGAATCTTACACTCATTGTTTTCCTTTACTAGGTTCTTGTTCCTTTATTTCAATATCCTCTTGTTTATATATGTCTTGTATCTCCTTTTCCTTTGCAATTATCCAATTCATGTTGTGGAAACCACTAGACACAAAGTTCAATAATCATACAAAGCAGCAAAGCTCTTAGTAGGCTATCAATGTAGAGATCACAAGAAAACTTGACAAGGGGTCTCTGCTAGATTGCTACCCTATTTATATAAGTTACACATAGTCTGTGCTACAAATAATTACTCCTGCCCTAATGTCTATATGTTATCCATGAGTATACCATGTGTGCACCATGAAGTAGCCATGCAGTTAACATACTTCTTGATGTCATTTATCTAGTCTGTTCTAGTCCACTCTAGGCCTATGACCTCACATCATGTGATATGTGACTGCAGTGTCACATGCCTCTTCATCATCAATAAAAA
>Ga0157359_1000534_pt1 | contig 14095 bp, 10 predicted proteins | sample AttcapACBM3_FD_111482 | JGI IMG/M metagenome (GOLD analysis project Ga0157359, IMG submission 111482) | Fungus gardens microbial communities from leaf cutter ant in Botucatu, State of São Paulo, Brazil - Atta capiguara ACBM3 | ecosystem: Host-associated > Fungi > Mycelium > Unclassified ...
AAGTTCTTAATTGATAGAGATAGATTAATCAAGAGACTGTGAGCAAATCTGGAACAGTTTTCAAATATTTTCATCTGACTATGGCTATATATATTAGGTATACTCTACAGGAAAAAAGTACTATCTATACTTCCCAATAAGAGCATGGTTAAGGATGGCTTTAATTGTTCTGGCACATAATGTAAATAACTAGCTAATGTGAAGAAATCAACTACCATTCTTAGAATAGCTAAACTGAAGAGGTTTGTGATTCTTGCCTTTGAGGGTGAGAAAATGATGCTCTTGAACAATAGAATGATTGAAGAATAGTATTTATAGTATCAGTTATATTATTATAGACCAGTTAGTGTGAGAACTACTCAACACTGCTTAGACCAGAATTCAATCCTATGGTTAAGGCTATAAGAGAAGAACAATCTAAGTGTAGAGCAAACAGCTAAGGAATGAGCTTGTATGCACAGAAGGGTCCACTTCCTTCTTAATAGAGCCTAGAAAGTCAGTGATAAGAATAATACATTTAATGTCCATACTAGTAGCCTTAGTAATATCTAGTTTTGTAGTAAACAGCTCAGCATCAGGAGTAGTTGTTTAACTAGTGGGGGCTTTAAAAGACAACATCTGTTGTTCTAGTCTTCATAAATGTGTAGCAGAAATGGCCTATATATTTTTAGAGAGTATGGCACTTGTATCAGTAACAACAATAAGAGTAGAGAAAGAGAAAAAAGTCTTAAGACACAGATAGTCAAGAGACTCTAGATGAAATTTGCAACTGCTGAGACTTAAGCAACTACAAGGGTTGAAGATGTGATCAAGAAAGTTGACAAGCAACATACAATCTGAGGTAGCTTTAGCATTAAAAGGATTGAAGTATTCAGTAAAATTAAGAAGTGACACTTCAGTATCCAAAAGAGAGTACTTCAAACAAACACACTGGGTATTATTTAAAAGAGCAAGCAATTGTGGGTGAGAGCAAGTGCTCTTTGAGTTTTTAATACTAAGTAGAAATATTAGTACATACTGAAAGAAAAGAGTACCAGTTTTGAGACAAGACTACTTAACTAGCTTCTTGAGATGAAGATTAATAGGAACAAGACTTGCTAGAGTCTCAATTCCACCAGTAGTTGAAGTACAAAATATATCAAGGATCCAAAGAGCAGCCTTATGTTAAATAGCTGCTAAAAGTGACATCTATACCTTAGTAGGAGGAGCTCTAGTAAAGAACTGGAGTCAAAAACCATAGGTAGCAATTGAAATAATATATGAGCAATAAAGAAACCATTTCTAGAGTGGGAGAAAGTTTCTAGTCAAATTTCCAAGCATATCCATTACTTTGACTATAGACAATGTTACAAACTTAAAACTTTAGGATTAGTTAAGCAAATAAATCTTGTATTAGGATTAACACAAGAGAACTCAGTAGAAAACTCTGTACAGACTTATCTTTCTTATATACTAGAACTAATGATCTGTGCTCTACTATTCTAGCTTACCCTTAAGGTCAACATATATATAACATATTGTATAATGTTATCATTTCAGAAGATTTTACCATCTTCTATTATGTTATGTGATTGTATAATGATGTGACTATGACAGTGTTATAGTGTGACAATTTGTGACAGTGACTTGTGATGTCACATCAAACTATAATCCTAGGTTTCAAAATATAAAATAAATGAAAATGAAAATAGAAAAGAAAAATAAGATAAATAAAGTCTACTTTTTGCAACTCTAATAGATAATATCTGAAGGCTATCTGCACATATGCAAGATGTACAAAAGCAACAACAAACAATTAATATATCAGGTCATCAGTAACTGTAAAATATTTATTTACTAATATCTTATAAACAGCCAGATAGATTCACACAATTGAACTTGCATTAAAAAGTGCTCATCAATTCACTTCTGATAATATATATTATATTCCAAAGCAATGAGTATCAATAGAAATACAAGCATATCAATGTAGTAATATAATTAGTTACCTTCTAAAATTAGCCTGACATCTGCTATGATAGATGACAGTCCCTATCAGGTATAAGTTTTAATTATGTGATGGAAATAGCTTGTGCACAGACTATTACTATTTTGTATATATACCTTTATGTCTGAGGATTAGACCTCAGACTTAACAACATCATTCATTATCATCAATCTTTATTATCATTGTCATTATTATTAAACTTCTGAATCACTTTTAAACCTTTGAGAGTGCACCTAAGATTCAGATATCACAAATAAGTGAGTAGTTCATTTTGTGATACTTCTCTTATGTTCTAGTTATTTCTCTTCAAGTTTCTGACTATCTGATTAATATTATTCTTCTTTTATATCAGCACTATTTTATTGGATTAAAATAAACTCTTTTAGTATTTAGAATAGTTACTATCTTCAAAAGTTCTTATTTTGTTCTCTTAGAATCTTCTAGAGATATGTGTTACTTGTACTTATTTGTTATATCAATATAATTGAGACTTTCTATAGATATTACAGTCTGTATAAACACTGTGGACCCTACTAATCACTTTAACAAATACCTAAGAGCAAGTAGTTTGTCTAAAAATCTCATTTAGAATAAAATAATTAATAAAGTAATTAGCTATAGTATAAAATTGGTGGTGAGCATTTCACAAGTCTAGAATGTTGTTACAGGGTTTCTTTTAAAAACAAATAGTGTCAAAATCAAAGATAGTAGACTTGTTTTTGTTTCTTTTTTCTTATTTAAATCTTTCTTATTTTTTATTTCAATTCTTCTATTTCTCTTCTCATTTTTGGACTTAGTAAAGGAGAAACAATGTGATGTCACAACTGTCACTGTCACTGTCACAAAAATATATGACATATCTTTTTTTTTTTAAATCAACAATTTATTACATAGAGCTTAAGAGCAGACTATGGTAGCTACATCGTAACTACATACAAGACAAACAGACTAACATGAAGATATAGAAACAGAGAATATGAAAAGAAAAGAGAATAAGAAAATGTATAGAGTAGAGAAACATATAGAACTAGTTACGAGATCTACTCACAACTGATGAAGAAGAGCTATTTATGAAAGCAAATACACTCAGATTAAATTCCAAGAACATGATAAAATAGCTGATAAAGTCTCTTCATGGGTTCCAATACTTGTTAAATCTTCTACAATCATGAAGGATATATTGTCTCATTTTTATAGAGTATAACCTATATGGACATCTAAATTCCTTCTTAGGGAGAAATCTAAGTCTATACTTGCCAATAGAAGTATGGTTGGTTATTGCTCTTGAAGCTCTAGTATACAAGAAATTTGAATGACTGAAGAATTTTAGCCAAGCCCCTTCTTTGATATAAGATGGTTTGATGATATTATCATCACTGTTGAATAGCTTGAGGAATTGTCTTCCTTTTAGGTCTGATACTTGAAATGTTATTTTCCAATTGTTCAATAAGTCATCACATTTGCTTTTCTTGTTAAAGTCCCATAATATTTTGCAAGGAAATAAGGGTATAGAATTGAGAGCTTTTGTTTCTTTGTCAACTGCCCCTAATTACAGTGACTAGGGTATTCCCAAAATTCAATAGAATTGCTTTGATGACACAAGAAGTAATTACAAAGTTCACTGAGTATAGCTGCTGTATAAACTTAGTAGGAATGGGATGATGTGTCAAATATTTTTCTGGCCACATGGATTGAATCAGTGACAATAATAATCTTGGAAATGTTACTACAGTTCATGGCTTGGTTGATACTGCACCTAATAGCAAACAATTTGGCTTCTATACTCATGATATAGACTGCATGATGAAGGGTTTTGGTGATAGGGTTGTTGTGTATGTGTATGTGCAATATTGATGTAGTGATGTTGTGTTTGACACTGATATCTATGATAATGAGGGCATTGAAAGAAATACTTGATGATTTGATAACTATATTGTCAATTTATTGAATGTGTGCTTTCAAGTTATTGTCTTTTTGTTTATTAAATAAATTAAAAGAAAAACGGTCTGAGAAATTGTCAATAACTCTATTATCTGGAGAAAATTCAGAATGAAGAGGGACAAAAGAAGAAAAAACCTCATTGAACCTATTATCCATATCTACTAGATAACCCTTGATAAGAGTGCACTGAAAACTAGTGAAAAAACCAAGCAAAGATGAATGCTGGGATGTAGATATCGATGGAGATAGCTCTATAAGAGAACGGATGAGGTGATTGGGAGGAAGTGAATATGTTTGTAGTTGCAATCTTCCACCTAATTTTTGAAGATGAAGCTTAATAGATATAAGTTCTGTAATAGCTTTGATGCCAAACATAGGAGAGGTTTTGAAAACCCCTAAGATCCATAAAGTAGCTCTTCTTTGCATTTTTCCTAGTATTTTCAAAGGATATGATAGAGGAGTGTAATTGTAAAACCAAAGTTAAAAGCCATATAATGCAATAGAAAGAATGTAACTTCTGTAGAGAAGGCATTTTTGGTGAGGATTAATGTCTTGGCTTGAATTTCCAATAATCTTCATACTCTTGATCATGGACATTGCTTTGTTTGAATAGAAGTCAATATGGTGATGAAAGGATAACTTACTGTTAAAAATAAATTCAAGATATTTCCACATATTCTTGGGGTGTAAGATGGTTTCTCCAATGGAGGAGAGATTGAGAGGAGGGGGATTGAAAGGATCTTAAGATCTGTTAAAGTGAAATACTTCAGTTTTTAAGTGTTCTACTATAAGACCAAACTTTGCAAGCAGATTTGTTATTACATTATAACTACAAAAGAGGTGTGAATTGGAAATTTGAAGAGATTTGCTCTGAGGAATAAAGAGGCCATTGTCAACAAAAGAAATGATAGAAATCAGAATTTTTAAAATTTTTAAACAATTTTCAATGATATAAAGAAACAGCAAAAGATAATATGCCAGCAAAATGGGGGAAAGAGTGGACCCTTGGCCCACTCCAACATTGACATCAAAAATGGGCAAGATAAAACTGTTCCAAAAGTAGTTTGTTTTTCTACCAATGAGATAATTAGAGAAAAACTTAACAATGTGCATGTCAAACCCTGCTTTTCTTAGAATAAGAGCAAGAATCTGGTGGTTAAGGGATGGGAAAAACTGGGTGATGTTGAATGCAAGGATACTCATTGAGAGGTTCTTGACCCAACCAGAGTGTATAATGTGAGTTAAATCAATTCATGCATCTGTCATAGATTTGAATTTCAAACCTCCTAATTGACTTGAATGAATGAAATTATTCAAGGTGACTTGAAATTGAAGTCTTTCACTGATGACTTTCTCAATCAGTTTGCCAACTATATTGAGTAGAACAATAGGTCTAAATGACTTGAGAGAGTCATACAAAGGTTTATTAGATTTTGGGATTATGACTGTTATTGATATTTTGAAGTGAGACTGATGATATTATTCAAGCAATCAGTGTCTTGAAAGATAATCTTGAGGTGACTCTATGACAACTTGTCTGGCTCTGGAGTAGAAGAATTGTTACAATCAGCAATAGCAATCTTGAACTTCTCTTTGGAGAATAGAGCCCATAAGGAGGATAATTTTGTGACAATTTCATCAAGGACACTAATATCAACACTGCGATGGAGAGCTATATTAAATGATGAATGAAGGGCCTGCCAGAGATCTTCAATGTTTAGATAAGGTTAGTCATTATATTTGATAGCTTCAATAGCTGGCAATTTTTGTTTGTTGACCCAATTTATAAGCTCCCAAGACCCTTGTTTTTTGTTGGAAATTTCTTGAATTTTAGAATTGAAAAAAGTATATTTTGTGATTTTGACCATTTTCTAAAAAATCTTCCAGTCTTTAAGATTTCTTGACATCTTGTAATTTCTTAAGCACTGGTTGTAATTCTTGTTCCACTAGCTCTTTAAGTATCTTGTAATATTAATGAGCTTGGAATTCTTCTTCTATATATGTTCAATATGAGAAGCAAAAGTATTGACAATATTTTAATATATGACATATTAGAAGGATAATATCATATAATATATAAAATAATGGTTTTTATTTACATAACTTATAATATTTAGGGTAGGCTAGATATTAAGTATATAAAGTAGGTATACCTATATTAGGAGTTTTACCAAGTTTTCTTATATTAACCAGTATAAGATTCTACTTTTACTCAAATACTTGAGTCTGAATTGTAACAAATAGCCTTTACTACAAATAAGTTATATTGTTTGATCTAACTTATTATATTCCAAGATTACTTATTAGTAAACATAATTTCAGCAATCCTGTCATTAAAAAGGTGTCATTTAGCTTGTCTAGTTACAGAGTAAAAGAAAAACTAATTAGAGTACTCTTTAGTTTATCTGTAAGTTTTTAGTACAGTTTTGTACTCATTGTTCTACCATTCTTTAGACCAAGTGGTGATTGTAATTCTCTTTATATAAGTAGCCCAACAGTTAGCAAAGAGCTCAGAGATTACCTTAGAGAGTGAATTGGAACTAGTAATAGAGTCTAGTATATAAAAGTTAAGTTAAGAGAGCTTATCACTTATATAAAGCAAAAATATTACTTCTTCACTATTATATTTTAGAAGCATTCTATATACACAGATGTTCTCTGGAGTAATAGAAGGGTTAACTATAAGGGAAGTATAGTCTGAGATCATCTAAGATCAGGCTCAATATGATGGAAGACTTGAGTACAACTTATGCTCAATAAAATAAGATTAATAACTGTGTTAGCATAATCTTGAATGTTTGAATAATGAGTGGAAACAGAAAGTACTAAAATTGAGTGTACAAGACTATAAGAGTCTGCCAAATTTCTCAAGGCCTGGCCAGTTGTAGGATATAAAGAGACAGATAGGTTCTATTTAGCATCTCTGATATTCAAGTTCTCTCCCATATACAACAAGTTAAGGATGTTGAGAGTTTTGTTAGACAAGAAGTCCATAGCAGTATAAATATTATCAGAGTAGACATTCTTGAGAAATTGACATTTGTCTCTATTGAAGAAAAATAAAAGCTGAATATCTTTATAGTTGACTATATCCCTTCTAAGAACAAAACAAAGTCTAAATAGTCTAGAATAAATAAAACATATAGCTCTAGATATCTGCTTAGAGTTCTGTGGAAATCAGACCATTTAGGTCTAATTTGAATAAATTAAAGCACCAATAACTTCATCTTCTTTAAAGGTTATAGTAGATGGTATAAAGTGAATATCATACAAGGCTATCAACCAGTGTATAGTTCTTATGAACATTCTGTAAATAAATATAGAGCATGTTAGTTATACTAGACATACTTATTGACTACCTATATTGGAGCCAGTTATAATACTGCAGTTGGCTCATTTAGAGCATACCTTAGCAGTATTGTTAGCATGCTATTACTAAGATAAAAACTTATTGTTGTCAGTGGCATGGTCTTCCTTATAGTTTAAACACTTGAAAGTATGAGAACAAGAGATATCTACAGCAGTGGCTTCTCTAGAAGGGTTAAACTTGGGATTAGTCTTATATCACCAAGCTAAAAATTGAATATCTCTAGTATCTTAAACTCTAGTAGCTGTAATAACACTCTTTATCTCATATGAACTTAAGTTCTAGTATTAGGACCAAAGAGCAACTAATGTATTGAGTAATATAAGAGAACTTGATAGATTTTCTACTGGAGAGTACTTTAATAATTAGTCTATATATATCTAACCTACTCTAAAGCTATGACTATATAATATTCTACCAAGTTACATAACTGTGTAACTGTAGCTATAATATATGTTATGCCTCTGTCATGATTTATGACAGTTGTGACAGTTACATGTGATTTTTTTTAAATCAACAATTTATAGTGTGGAGTACAAGGGCAGTTCATAATAGCTACTTCATAACTACATGTATTTTTTTTAAAATCAACAATTTATTACACAAGGCATGAGGGCAGACTGTGGTAGCTACATTGTAATCACATACATAAAGAGAAATAGAAAAGAAGAAAATAAAGAAAAAAAAGAAAAAGAAAAGGAAGAAAATAAAATAAAAAAGAAGATAGACAAAAAACAAATAATATTTACATAAAGTAATACTCTATGCTGACTATGTAATGGCACTTTGAAATATAAATGCTCTACAGTTGAATTCCAAAAAAAAGAATAAAGTGACTAATTGTGTCTTTTCTTGGATTCCAATACTTGTTATATCTTTTACACTCAAGAAGGATATGCTATCTGAATTCAATAGGATAGTTATTACATGTAGGGGAAAAATTTCAACCTATATTTGCCAATAGGAGCATAATTAGTGATCACTCTCATAACTCTTACACATAGGAAATTAGAGTATCCAAAGTACTTAAGCTATATACCTTCTTTAGCATATAATAGCTCAAGTGGATTATTCTTGTCATCACAAAGATTAAGAAACTGATGTCCCTTTAGGTCTGATGCTTGGAACATCATTTTCCAAGATGCTAAGATATCATCGTATTCACTCTTCTTACTAAAATTCCAAGACAACTTGTATGGATACTAAGCTGAGTATTTGAAAAATTTGGTTTCATTGTCAACTACTTTGTATAATTGCCAGTTGCATTGACTTGGGCATTTCCAGAACTTGATCAAATTAAATTGGTTTTGAGTGAAGAAGCTTCTAAGTTCTCTTAGAATAGAAGCTGTGTGAATTTGGAATGAATGATGAGATATGTTGAAAATTTTTTGAGCAGCATGAATCAAATCTATGATAATAATAATCTTTGAAATTTTTTATGTATTAGTAGCTTGATTTATATCACATCTGATAGCAAATAATTCAGCTTTTATGCTAGTGATATTTACTATATGATGTAATATTTTGACAATAGCTTTGTTGCAAATATGGATGTGAGTGATAGATATAGCCACATTGTTTTTTATGCTAGCATCAGTAACAATGAGAGCACAGGATGAATCTTTAGATAATACATTTGCTAAAAGAATAGAAAGAAAAATGACTAGAAAGATTATCAATAATTCTGGAACTAGAAGAAAATTCAGAGTTAAATAGGTTAAAGAAAGGAAATACTTTGTTAAATCTATTGTCTATATCTACAATGAGATCTCTAATTTTTTCTTGTTGGTGCTGAGTAAGAGAATCTAATAAGAGGTGATGATGATTGATATAGATGTTTAGTCTTGATTTGAGTAGTGAACAAATAATATAATTATAAGGAATAGAATAAGCTCTAAGTTGAGTTCTACCACTAAGTTTTTGAAGATATAAATATATGAGGATAAGTTCTGCAATTGCTTCAATGCCCTATGAAGGTGAAGTATGAAAGACACCTAAGATTCAGATGGCCATCCTTCTTTGTATTTTTCTTAACAAGTTAAGAGGATATAAAAGTAGTACTTTATTATAGAACCACAATTGAAAACTATAGAGAGCAATAGAAAGAACACAACTCCTATATAAGAGTCACTTTTGATGAAGAACAAGATTCCGAGAAGAATTGCCAAAGATCTTTATGCATTTGATAGTCAATAAAGCTTTGTTAGAATAGAAGTCAATATGTTGATGGAATGAAAGCTTTCTATTAAAGATGAATCTAAGGTACTTCTATGTTTTCTTAAGATGTAAAATAAGGGCCCTAAGAACAGAAAGATCAAGTGGAGGAGGATTGAAAACCCTATGTGACCTAGAAAAATAAAACACTTCCATCTTGCTATATTCTATTATTAGTCTGAATTTCTTCAGTAAAAAAGAGGCAATATTGTAACTACAAAAGGAAAATGAGTTTGAAATTGAAAATGATTTACTCTGCATAATAAAAAGCCCATCATTAACAAACAAAAGAATAAAAACTGGAATTTTTAGATTTTTTAGGTATTTTTCAAGAATGTGAAAGACAGGAGCCAAGTATAAAGTGGATAAAATGGGAGATAAGGCAGATCCTTGTCCAACCCCAACATTAATGTTAAAAAATGGAGAAGAGAAATTGTTCCAAAAGTACCAAGTTTTCCTCCCAACTAGGTAATTTGAGAAGAAGTGTTTGATCTTAAGGTCAAAGCCAGCCTTGCAGAGGATGCAAGGAAGAAGACAATGGTTTAAGAATGGGAAAAATTGAGCAATATTGAAGGCAAGTGTACTTGTCATAGTGTTCTTGACCCAACCTATACAAATAAAGTGAGTGAGGACAATACCTGCATTAGATGTCGACCTTTGCATAAGTCTATTCAGTTGATATAGATAAATAAAATTATTTGAAATTGCATGGAATTGAAGACAGTTACCAATAACCTTCTTGATAAGCTTACCAGAAGTATTGAGGAGAATGATAGGCCTAAAGGCTTTAGGAGTATTGGACAACTCTTTATTAGATTTTGGTATGATAATAGTCATAGATGTTTTGAAATGAGAAGGCCAATGACCTAATTCAAAACAAGTGTTAGCAATGTTGATGATACTGCTTAGAAAGCATTTGTTCTTTATTATATACTTGAGATGTCTCTATGACAGTTTATCTGGTCCTGGAGTCAAAGAATTATTATATTTGGTAATGGAGCTAATGAACTCTTTTTCAGAAAATGGAGCTCAAAACAATACACAAATACTTGAGATTTCTTCTAACATCTCAATGTCAATTTGCTAGTTCTGAGCTGTATTGGATGAAGAATGAAGTGCTTGCTATAAGTCTTCAATATTAAGATGAGGATATCCATTATACTTGACTGTTTTGACCATGTGGAGTTTGCACTTGTTGATCTAATTCATGAGTTCCCAAGGGCCTTGTTTCTTGTTGGTGATCTCTTGAATTTTAAGGTTGAAGAATGATCATTTGGTGTTCTTAACTATCTTTTTGAACTATTTTTAATCTTCAATGCTCCTAGTCAACTTATACTTTTCCAGGTCCCTGCTGCAATGTGTACTCCACCAACTCTTGGAGTGCTTTGTGATGTTGACAGTTTTTGAGTTTTTGACCCATATTTTTTTTATTGAACTGGCAAGGCTACAAACAACATCTTCCAGCCATTCTATGTCAGATAAGTTGCTCATATTGATCTCTTTGAATACTTCAATTACTTCTTTGACAAAGACACCCTCTTCTTCACTGTCTTTAATAATCATTTGCTTTTTAGTTTGAACATGTTCTTCAAAAATAGAGATTGTGATCCAAGATAAGTCTCCAGTCTAGATAGATAGTATAGTTGTTGAGTTTATCTAACCCTTCTCATAAAAACATCAGATCAATCACTGAGTTTGCATCTTGACCATTATCTGAATACCTAGTAGAAACTTGGTTAGTAAGCATAGAAAGACCTAAATTAAAAGAATCTGCAATTTTGAAGAGATGGTCACTAAAAGACAAATAATGTGGATAAAGGGGATCCCATAAATTGTCTCTGATATTCAAGTCACATGTCATAACTAAGACATTGCAAATGTTAGCTTTAGTATTCTTTAGATACTTCAAAGCAGATTGAGAAAAATCAGAATAAATGTTCATAAGAAAGAATATGATGCTGTTGTTGAAGAAAAAAACAAGAGAAATATCCTTATAATTAAAAATGTCTTTACAAAGTGAAAATTGAAAGGAAGATAGTCTAATATTTATATAAATAATAACTCTTGGAGAGTTATTATCATCTGTCAAACTTCTAGTAAAGATTAGCCAATTGGGATAATTAGGCACTCCCACCAGCCCATTGCCTTCTTTGCTTTTTGAGCTCAGTATAGAATAAAAAGTAGACTAAGAAGGTTCTTGAATGAAGATAACATCAAAGGAAAATTATGTTGACAACCAGCTTATTTTTCCAAACATTCTGTGAAAAGATCTTGAGGTCTTTAAAAATCATGAATAGTTACCATTCACAGTTGAATGAATTGATTTTCTTCTGCTTTTGTGAAGTTTTTGGTATTTCTTTGTATGTTATTCCTTGTTGAAACAATGTCTCTAGAAAAAACACATGTTTGAATTGGCCTGATATTCCCCCTTGCAATTAACACACTTGTATGTGTGGAGACAGGAATCTCCCTTCTTAGTCTTCAAACGCAAAGAGTTAATCTTGTTGTTTATCTTGCAACACTACCCAAACTTGCAATAATGCTCCAACTTGTGGGGGCCATTACATTTGACATACTTGGACCCTTGAATTCTACAAAACCCTATTACATGCCCCTACTTCCAGCAGTTCTTGCACTGTGAAACACCCAGGTTCATGTTTGCACCTCAAATTGTTGTGATAAAGCTTCTAATATGAAAATATCTGTTAATCAGACTCTTGGCCTTCACACTACTCTGGATATCCCAGATATTAATCCAGACAATGGATATGTCATATTTAGAAGAGACCTTGATGACTCTCAGTTTTGATACTAAAATAATATTGTTGAAAATGTGATTCTCTTTAATAACTTTTTTGACCACATCAGAAGAGATAAGAGTATTGGAATCTTCTAAAAGATAAGAAATATCAATGATTTTGAGGTACGATTTGGATTGGGATAACCTTAGAGCCTTAACATGGTTTGATTTGATATTGTTAACATTCTTGATATATCTTTCTATAGTCTGAAGGTCTAATGTACTTGCAATCTTGTTAGTGGTTATTATAACATCCCTGTTATCAGAACAAATAAAGTTAGACATAACTTCTGACTTGATATTCTTTAATGCTTTGTTGATATTAGCTACATGAGCACTTGACTCTTTCATGAAGCTAGACCTATTTTTAATGTTTATTGGAACTATTACTTACTTTTTTGACAGTTTCTTGGTTGTCATATTGAAATAAGATTTTGGTTTGCTCTCTCCAGAAATAATCTTCTGAATATATTCAATTTTCTTATTTTGTAACTTAGGGAACAATTCTTTGATCTTAAGAATTTTCCTAGTAATATTAGGTGAGGAGGCTAAAGCCCAAGCATATAACTTTTTTTTATTTTTTTTTATCTGGTTTTTTAAAGTATTTGGTAATAGTATTAATCTCCTTAGGAGATTTAGCTGGAATAGGGGGAGGAAGGCTTGAAATTGATGCCAGATTAGCTACATTTTTACTCTTTCTTGATATATTTACACTATTTAGTAGCTGGTTAAACTATATTTTCACTTTTTGCCTCAAAGAAAAATTCTTGTTATTTGCAATAAGTTCATCCCAACCTACTTCATAAAAAGATGATAAGAAATTCCAAGCAATCTCACCTACACTCTTAAGGTTATCAATGCTATTGGCTTTATCTTGTTTGATTTTCTTACTAAGAATATACTTCCCAATATGCTGTAGAGATTCTTTGATATTATTAAAGTCAGTAGCCAAATGTTCTATTAACCCATGGAAAGAGATGGAATTGAAGTTACTATTCTATGATTCTAGGTCTACAGCTTGATTCATGTTATATGAGATTATATATGCTTTCTGATATGTGTTTGAAAGATACTGGTTCAACACCCTTGATTTGTAAACCTTTACTCTTACCATGCTGTTTGGGCACCCTCTCACAGATAGGTATCTCATTGTCACCACATTGGCTAATACTAGCCATTTTCTTATCAGATGCTATACTGACTGACTGACTCACCTTTACTGTTTCCACATGAGACAGTTGAGAACTGTTGATAGGATTGAAAGAGTCCTCATCAGAGAGCTCATTGTTCAATTTCATTCTTCTAGAATAGTCTATAGAAGAAGCATTTGAGAGAATTGAAAACTCTCTTGAACTGCACTTGCTGGAAGAGGCTAACAGCCCTCTTGATTTGCTATCATTGATGTTGCACATTTCAACGTTGGAAGGATAAGAAGTCATTGTAAGTTTTGTACTAAAAGCTGAAGAACAATATTTATTTACAACTTCTCTTATAGATATTATTATGCAAGATGGAGATAAGAGAGAAAGAAGTAATGACTACATACATTTAGAAGCATATAACATGAAGAAATGAAATAAAAAATAAAAATAAAAATAAAAATAAAAAAACAATTATTTAAAGAAGAGCAAATATAATTCAACTAAGTAATACTTTCTCCATGTCACAAATAAGCTACTCACTGGTTGTGATACTTGAACTTAGTGATGTTTTAGAGGTTCAGTATAAGGAGATAATGATGAGTAGTATCAATAAGAATAATTGATGTTGTTAAGTCTGAGGTCTA
>Ga0157359_1000535_pt1 | contig 14079 bp, 8 predicted proteins | sample AttcapACBM3_FD_111482 | JGI IMG/M metagenome (GOLD analysis project Ga0157359, IMG submission 111482) | Fungus gardens microbial communities from leaf cutter ant in Botucatu, State of São Paulo, Brazil - Atta capiguara ACBM3 | ecosystem: Host-associated > Fungi > Mycelium > Unclassified ...
ATATACAAAATAGTGATGGTCTATGTACAAGTTATTTCCATCACATGATCAAAACTCATACCTTATGGGAGCTATCATCTGTCATAGCAGACATTAGACTAATTTAAAAGATAACTAATTATGTTACTATATTGATATACTTGTATCTCTATGAATACTTATTGCTATGGAATATACCATATATTATCAGAAATGGTTTGATGAGCACTTTCCAACACAAGTTCAATTGAACAAATCTGTCCAGCTGTTTATAAGATAATAGCCAATAAATCTTTTACAGTTACTGATGGTCTAATATCTTAGTAATTTATTGTCACTTTTGTATGTCCTACATATAAGTAGATAGCCTTCATTTGGAGCTTTTTAGTGCAACTTATTTTGTGAAAATTGATCTACTATTTGTGGAGATACAAGCTAAATGAAGTTGGTGATAGCAGCACACAAGCTAAAGCTGAAGATCATTCCAACTTTCATGTTCCATGTACTTAAATAATAAAAATTTCTTATCAAAGTTCAAGATGATATACTCTATTTATTTTGCTTTTCTTATTTTTATTTTATTTTTTATTTTGGACTTAAGGTTAGGTGTTAGTATGACTATCACAACTGTTATACATCAAGTCATACAAATCATGGTTACATGATCATATAACACATGAAAAGATATAGAAAGTTCTAGAAAAATAATGTCATATCACATGTTAACAACATGTAATATATATAGTCTTTAGAGTAAGCTAGAATTCATATAGCACAGACCATTAATCTAGTGTATATAAGATGAATAAATTGTACTAGAAACTCTATTGAGTTCTCTTGTGTTAATCTAATACAAGGATTCTTTTTTAACCTTACTCTTGGTCTTAAGTTGTAAAAATTTTGCTAGAACTAGGTTAAAGACAAGATCTCTACCATTTCCTCACATTTCCAATGGTTCAAATTGATATATACCAAAGAATACTTTGATACTCTTCTAGACTACTACAAGTGAAATCATGCCATCAAACTAATTCTAGAAGCTGTGCTCAAGATATCTAAGATATACTCTCTATTCTTCATAGAGTAATCAAAGCTGGACACATTCATCATCAAGAATCTTTGCATAGACTAGATAAGACCTTCCAAATTCCTCATGGCTGCACCAGTCTTTTTTATCAAGAAAAAGAACAGTTCTCTTCAATTAGTACAAGACTACAGGACTTTTAACATAATAACCATCAAAAAACAAGTACCTATTCTCTTTGATTTCTAAACTGGTCACCAAACTCCAAGAAGCCCACTATTTCACTAAGCTAGATGTTTACTGGAAATTCAACATCTGAATCAAGTTAGATAATAAGTAAAAGATAGCCTTCTACACAAATCATGGACTTTTGACTTTTAGAACCTCTGATAATATTTTTTAGTGTAACCAACAGTGCCACCTTCTAGACTATGATGAATAATATCTTTCAGGACCTTATAGCAGAAAGTATCATGATAGTATATCTGAACAACATCCTTAATCTTCACCCAAATATTAGAGAAGTATTATAGAGCTATTTGCAAAGTTATAGAAGTCTTAGCTAAGCACAAACTATTCTTGTATCCTAAGAAGTGTGAGTTTAACAAACAGTAGATTGAGTATCTAAGTCTAGCAATTTCAAAAGATCAAGTCAAGATGAACCCAGTTGTAAAAAGATCTGATTATTTTTTGCAGCAAGCTTAGAACCCTGCAGAAAGTCTGTAGTGTTTGTTATCCAAACTAAACTCTGTACAAAGCCTATAGTGTTTGATAAACATTAAGAACCACTGCTCTGAACTATGCTTGCTACTGCTAATTATTATTATTTTATACTTCTTATCTCTCTAAGTAAGATTCCTAGCTATTTGATCCCTATTATTCTCTACTTATATCCAAACTGTTTTGCTTGATTAGTATGGACTGTAGAATACTTATGGTAGCTACTGTTTTTAGAAGACCTTATTCTGTTCTCTTAAGATTTTTTGAAGATGAAAACTCCATTATAACTCTATGAACTTTGTTCAGTCACTCTAATACCAGTTAAGATAACCTGAGTTTGAGATTAGCCTACCCTATGGACTCATATCAAGCTACAGGCTCTCTTAGGCTTCACTAATTTCTATCAGTAGTTTATTAGTGAATTCTTATTTATTATGCAGTTCTTCTTTAACCTTACTAGTAGTAACAACATCTGAATGTGGGCCATAGACTAGCAAGTAGTATTCAAAGCTCTGAAAATAGCTATTACTTCCATACTCTGCTATAACTTAAGCTCAAGTAATAGAGCAAAAAAAGAATTTTATATTAAATTAATATAAGAAAACTTGATAGAGTTTCTAGTACAATGTATCTATCTTATATACACTAGCTAGTGGTCTGTACAAGACTAATACCCACCTATCCTAAATATTATGTGACATTCATAAAATCAACATGTAATAAACATATTATATAAACAATCCTGTACAGAGTTCTCTATTGAGTTCTCTTGTGTAAACCCTATACAAGGTTCCTTTTCTTGACCCACTCTAAGATCTTGAAATCGTAACAAAATATGCTATAGCCATACTCTTAATGTTATTGTTCTAGTTTCTTCTACTATGTTTCAGACTTATGATATCATATCATGTAGCTGTAGTCATGTGCCTGTTTATTGTCCAAGAAAATAAAAGAAATAGAAAAAAATAAAATCAAAGAAAATAAAATAAAATATAAGAGTTTAAGTGTACTATAACATGTGTCATATTATATTTTGACTATATTTATCCCAACCTATGGATAATACCTCTTCTTTTATCTGTACTCCTTATCTTTTCTAGTGTAAATTAATCACCTTTATTCTATCTTGAATATTCTTGCTAAATTCTTGCCAACTCTATTGTTATAACTTAAGACTTAGAGTTTAAGTCAAAAGAAGAATCTTGTATAGGGATTACATAAGAGAGCTTGATGGAGTTCCAGTTACAAAGTGTCTACCTTATATACACTTAGCTAATAATCTATACTACACTAACCTAGCCTACTCTAAAGAGATATATACTGTTAACATATGGTATGACATTATTGTTCTGGAACCTTCTATGTTCTTCCGTGACATGTGACATGTGACAATTTGTGACAATCACATGTAATGTCATACTAACTCCTAATTCTAAGTCTCAAAATAAAAATAAAAATAAGTCTATTATTTTCAACTTTAATATTCATAGATTTACATTTCTAATATCTGAGGATCATTAGAAACCAGAGTAACTTACTTAGCAGTCTAAATAACTACACTAAGTAGTATACTTAGTATATAAACTGGTAATTTACATTGTAATAACCTCATTCTGAAAATTGACCAAAACTGATATTATCTGTTAGATATAGTTCATACCTCATTATCCAAGATCTAATAGGGCATCTTAGAAGTTTAAATAAATGATTGATATGTTATCTGAGAACATGGAAAATAGGTTAGAACAACATTTGGCTTTAGCTTGTATACTATATTGTTACAACTCAAAGACCTTAGAGCTAGTCAATAAGAGGAACCTTGTATTGGGTTAACACAAGAGAACTTGATAGAAAACTCTGTACAAGATTGTCTACCTTATATACTAATACCTAATGGTCTGTGTGAGCTATTTCTAGCCTACCCTAAACAACCATATGTATGCCTGAAGGTCACTATATGTTTTACATGTTGTATGATATTATCTTTCCAGAATCTTCTATGTTTTTCTCTACATTATGTGACTTGTGACCATTAATGTGACTAATATATAACAGCATAATCTTGTCACTTTAATTCTAACCCTAGTTCTAAAAATAGAATAAAGGAAGATAAATCAAAAAATAAAATAAAAATTATTTGAGTCTACTGCTTTCAGCTTTGACATATATCTCTACTAGCTATACTAGTCACATATTTTAGAATAGGACTTGGAAAACTTAGTAGGTAGAAAACTACTAGAGAGTAGTAAAGTATATTATTGCCAACACCAAAAGTGAATGTTAGTTTTAGTTTATTCTCAGAATAACTAATATTGTCAGAGTTGTGAATACTGGACTATATTTTATTTTCCTTTTTATTTTATTTTCAGTTTATTTTCATTTTTGTCTCTATTTTATTTAGAGTCAGGATAGAGTGTGATGTTATATGTCACATGGTACTGTCACAGGATGGTCACATTATATCATGGTCATGGTCACAAGATCATGTGATACAGAGAAGGTTGGAAAAGATTCTGAAACAGATGATATCATATAATATGGCAAAAGTATGTTAGTCTTATGGATAACACATGGACATTAGGGTAGGCTAGGTATAACATAACACAGACTAGGAACCAAGTATATATTATATAAGGTAGAGTAGTCTATACTGAGAATTCTATTGAGTTTTCTTGTGTTACTCAATACAAGAGTGGTCTTTTGTCTTAATCCTTTGAGCCTAAGTTATAACAAATATAGTGTAAACTACCAGATTATATACTAGATATGCTACCTAGGGTATTTATCTGAAATGAAGGCTATTAAGTAAGTTACTCTAATTTTTAATAATCCTCAGATGTTAGAAAATAGAGATCCATAAAGTTAATAAGAGTTAGTGAGAATATCTGAGGTAAACTAAAGGTGTGTGATCTGTACTGGAAAAGGTTAAATAGGGGTTATCCATAGATTAGGATAAATGTGGTCAAAACTATTGTAGCAATCACTAATCAAGATAATTAATAGTATACTAAGTAATTTTATAAGATGAGAACTCAACAAGAAGTCTCTAATATATTCCTACACTATATATACTACTAACATATGGTCTATGCTATCAATAAATAACCCTACCCTAATGTTCATGCATCAGCTATGAGTACACTATATATATACTATGAGATAAACATGTCATAGATATATATCTTAATATTATCCTTCTAGTTCTTTCTACAATATTTTAGGCTTATGATATCATATCATGTGGTGCATCATATAACCATGGTCATGTGTCTCTTCATTGTTCAAGAAATAAAATAAAAAATAAAAATAAAATATAAGGGTTCAAGCATACCATAATAAGAATAGAATGTGACACTATCTTTCAGTGTTAGTAATAATACACTTCACTATCTTTCAGTAGCCTTATTTTTCTAGTTTTCTAAGTACTTTTCTAAAATATATAACTAGTGTAACTTGTAAATATATAAGCTGAAGCCAAAGGTTGTTCTGACTCCTGCTTTTATGTTCTCAGATAATGTTTACTCAACTATTTAGACTTCTAAGAGATCTTTATTATATCAGAGTTATGAACAATAAACTTAGTTTTTATTTTATTTTATTTTATTTTCTAATTTTTCTTTTATTTTATTTTTGGTTTTTATTTTACTTTTCTTTATTTTGGACTTAGGTGAAGGGTGTAATGTGACATCACACATGACAGTCACACAAATCACACAATCATATGATATAGAGAAGAATATAGAAGGTTTTAGAACAAATAATATCATATAACATAGTAATAACATATTGGCCTTATAGAGTGCATATGAACTTTAGGGTAGGTTAGTTAGAGTGGGCATACAGACCATAGTCTATAATATATAAGATAGACTAGTTTGTACTTGGAACTTTATTGAGTTTTTTTATGTTACTTAATACAAAAATTGTCTTTTGTCTTTTACTCAAGGATCTAAGTCATAATACAGTGGATCTCAGATAACAAGATGTGAACTGTATCTAACATTATGAGAGAATGCTATGAATATATTTGCATTTAATTGAGTAGCCAAGTTTTATTGTTTTAATTCCATAGCTTTATAGTTTATTTATTTGGCAGACTTACAGGAATTCTGATGGAAACATCTAGAAGATTATTTAGAAGGACAGGAAGTATGGAATGACAATTACAGAAGTAATAGTAGTAGATAAGATATAAAGCATGAGTGCAAAAAAGTTGTTATAACAAAGTTCATAGGATTGTTGGCAAGGTTTAGTGTCTGAAATAGCTAGGTTGATATCATAGGCTTTTGTTACATACTAACCAATGATATCCACCATCTGTCCTGGATAACAACAAACTTATCTAAATGTACCTACTTTCTTCTGGAACAGATTGTATCTTATTCCAATCATCCATTACTCTGCAGAAAAGAGCTTCTTTATTCCACATGAAATCCCATGGAGTTTTAATTGTGTGGTATCTGACAGTAGTATGCATAGTACATTATTATTATTATTAGAACCCCTTTTCCAGTATTTAAAGACAATAGTTACTATATATAATTCCTCAGTCTGATAATCAACTTGAACTATGCTACACTCACACTCTTCCATCTGAACCTTTCTTCATTCAAAAATTACAACCATATGATACATAGACTAGGTGCAACATTATTTGTTGAAGCCAAGGTTGCCTTATCTGCATAGTACTCACTTCTGGTCTTTCTCTGTCACTTAATTAACTAAGTTCTCTTCTCTATTTTATCTTCTGTGCTATTACAGATAATCTGGCAAGTGTGATTCACCTCTAGCAGCTTTGTATTGTGAAGTACTCTGCTTAGTAAGTGTATGACCATGATCAGTAGTCTTAATTAGATAGTAGATGTGAAATTTACACATGTAAGTTCACCTCCAACCAATACTACTTGTCTTTTATCATTGCTTCCTTTCAGCTCTCCATAGAAGTATACACCACAGGTAAGTAATTGCTAGTTGTCCACACTATACCATACTATTGTATACTCTGTTCTTTTCAACAGGTTATAGGCTCTGGTTGTCTTAATCTTTAGTTAGTGCTTTTTCAGGCTGCTTTCTATCAATAAGAAGGACTTGACCAACTTTACTAGTGGGCTGACATCTTGTCATTCCTAGGCCTACTATAGATTGAGCTGATTTCAAATCACTCTATATCTACAAGATCTCCTTACACTTTACATATACTAATGGCCCATCACTAGTTGTGTTGAATATTTGCACTCCAGCTAGCTACATTTGCTCCCTAATTTATGCTGATTATCTTTATTGATAGCAATAGCCAACTTTGTCAAAGTTACTACTCTTCCCAAACTCACTAGTTCTGCTAACTATTCTTTCTAGGAAATTTGTGTCAAATCAACCTTTGCTCTTATTACCTATCCTGGAGCTGTTTTCACTGCTGATGATATGCTCAATGCTTCAGCACTCCCTTAGACCACTGATGTAGATAAAATAGCCAGGAAAAACTTCTTAAACTCCCAAGCCTTAGCTGTTCTTAACTCCACCTTACCATTACTAGAGAATAATTACATTCCAAATTTCCAGTGATTAGGACCCTGCTTTCTAAATTGCTGAGCTTGATTTCCTTTATATGAGACTCCATGGGAATGACTGTAACATCTCTTCTGTCTTGAGAGCAATAACTCTCTTATCTACAACCTTTCACTCATAGGATTTTATCTCTGTCTTTATTTTCTCTTTTCATACATCTATCTTTAATCTTACTTGGGATATTGTATATTCTGCTATTCAAGCAGAATTCTCTAGGTAGACTAACACTGCTAATATTGCTCACCATTCTGGTATTCTATATAGTGATAAACTCTCTCAGTGGAAAAAGAACTTCCAGCAGCAACAGCAGTTGCAAAGTAAGGGTTCTTCTAAGTAGCAAAAGAGGGAAAAGAAGAGTAACCAAGGCAAAAAAGATGGTAATGCCTATCAGGCAAATGAAATAAGGGACCAGAATGATAATAGCAGCAATATCTACCAGGCAGATAGTGCTATTGCCTTTGCAAGCATGGCTACTATTCCTTCATTAATTCACTCTCTCCCTTCTAAGCCTTCAGTAACAATCCCTTAACTTACTAATCACTTTTCTACAGCACATACTTCTCAAAGTAGTCCTATTTAAGGATCTTAGATGCAAGCAAAGGTGCAAGCACTGAAATTCTACAAAAGATACTTGGAGAAAAAGTTTCCTGACCTATCTACTGAGGCCTCAACCTCTAAAATCATAAAACTGTCTACTAAAAATCTCTCTCCTACAGAGGTAGATCTACTTGTAGCAACCACTCCTAAAAGATGGGCAGATGATGATAATATAATTTCCCTAGGGAGTAATAATAGGTATAAATCAAATGGTTGGACTTTTGGTAACTAACTATATATGCTTTCCTCCTTCCAACTTGATGATTTACTAAATTCCTTGACTCAGTCCATTCAACCCTGCACCAATGTAACTATTACAATGGAGGACTTTATAGGGTCAAGTAGAGTTAACTATGCATATATGACATCCAATCAAAATAAATTTGTTCTGCCTGACTTGCCTATTACTATGAATCTCTTAAAATATGAGAAAACATTATGTTTTTTGTATAAGGGTAAAAAAGCACCTCATAGCAGCTTTTATGAAGATGAATGGTTCTTAGACTCTGGTGCCTCTACCTACTTTACCCCATTTGAGTCTGACTTTGTTAATATGACTCTAGGTAATTATGGTCAAGTTGAGACTGCAAACTCAAAAGCACCACTATTTATGGTTGCTTCTGACACTGTTCTGATTGAACATGAAATCTTTGATCCTGCAAAAGGGACTACTAAAGTTGCTGTGTCAAAACTATGGCCAGTATATTGTGTTCCTAGTATGCAAATACATCTTCTCTCTACTGGAAAAATTCTTCAGTCCGGATTAAGGGTGGAAGGCAACAAAAGTGGTTCCACTTTTCATGATAAGTCTGGAAATGCTATTCTATTGGCTACTCCCAACCTTTGGGACAACATCTAGATTGTAAGAATTCATATTCTCAAGTATGATGTCTCTAATTTTATAAGTCTTGCAACAAGACATCTAGACTTTGGAACTTTGCATTGTTGTTTTGAACATGCCTCTGATGAGGTTATGTATCATATTCTTGATAATGTTGAAGATGTAAAGAAGATCTGTTTCCTAACATAGAAATATGTCTGCTGTGGTTGTACTCTTGGAAAGATATACCAATGTAGTTTCCCTGAGAACTCTACTTGCTCTAGTAAGTTTCTAGGATTGATTCACTCAGATCTCCTTGAGCTCCCCACCTTGTCTTATTCAAAGTATAAGTGGGTGATTACATTCCTTGATAACCATTTCTCCTATTGCAACATTGCTTTTCTGCACAAAAAGTCTGAAGCTATAGAAGCAGTTGAGTCTATTTTCCAGATGTGGTCAAACACTACTTCCAATCCTGTGAAGAGGTTGCACACTGATAATGGGGAGAATATGTAACATCAGAATTATAATTCTTTCTAAGAGAGCAAGAGATTATTCATGAGAATGGTACTCTACATATACACCAACAAAATGGTCATGCTGAATGATTAAACCACATATTGCTTGAAAAGACACAGTTAATGCAACTTGAAGTATACCTACCAGATTTCTGGTAGGAGTTTGCAATAGCAGCTGCAGCTCATATATACAATTGCACATCTGTTAAACATCTCAAGTGGAAAACACCTCAGGAGATCTTCTTGGGTAACAAATCCAAGACATTGCACTTCTGTATCTTTGGCTGTGGAGCTTATGTGTTCCTCCCTAGTGAAGTTCATGCTAACAAACTTGTGCCACATTCTGAATTGATGATATTCATTGGGTATAAGGACAATAGATATCACTTTATATGCCATACACAAGGAAATATCATTTTTCACTCCACACATGCCATCTTTAATGAGGAACTTTTTCTTAAATGCACTGACTCCCACACAAAAGAGTGTCAATTATATGATAAGTTATTAGACAAAATAAGTCCAGAGATAGAGTTGTCAGTACCTGATCCTTCTGGAAAAGCTAGACCTGCTCCAGTACCCACTCCACACACACCTATTCCTCCTATTCAAAACAATTCTCCTACTTGTTCTTCTTTACCTTTTCTTTCTTATAAGTCTATATCTCCTCTATCTACCCCAAGGTTTAAAAAGCCTACAGTAAAGATTGAAGAGGATGATGATGTTGACTCTAATGTTGAGATGCAACAACCCAGCCCTCTCAATGATCTTTGCAACCTGCTCTGTAGACACTATAAGAAGGTCTTGATTTAAGAAAATCTAAGCATCAAACTCAAATGCCCTTGAGAAAAGGAAATATTTATGGAGAACAAAAATATCCTATGGAATCCTTTATAACAGCCAAGGAGAAGGTTTTCTAATTCTAACATGGCTCATGATAGACATGAAAATGCTTGTCAGAAATCATAAAAGATCTATCAAAATATACAATGTTTTTCTGATAACCTACTATCTAGGACAGTTAAGATAAATAGAGTTGATTATCCATACAACTCATCTGACAATATCATTGAGATAAATGAGATCCCATATAATATCCAGTGGGAAGGTGTATACCCAATTATTGTTGATGATAATAGAAGTAGAATGGACACTCCACCTCCTGCAGGTGAATCAGCTGAGCCAGCTATCACTAGCTACTTGGCACACCTTGCAAAAGAAGGGGAAGTAGAGCAAATTCACTTTTTCTTAGCACAATATACAGCAGAGTCTTGCTCAATTCCCAAAAACCTTGGAGATATTGCTAGATTGCCAGCTAACATTCAAAAAAAGTGGCTTGAGTCTTGCCTTGAGGAGCTGAAATCACTTAAAAACAGAAATATCTATAAAGTTATAGACCTCCCTAAGGAAAGGAAAGCAATTAAGAATTACTGGGTGTTCAACATTAAGTCTAATGGTTGTTATAGATCTCAACTTATTGCAAAAGGATTTTCTCATGTTGAAGGAATCAACTTTGATGAGTTATTCTCTCCAGTTGTTTGCTATGAGACAGTATACTTATTTCTAGCTGTTGCTGCCCTTGAGGATTGGAAGTTTCAATGTAAAAACTACCTATCTATATGATGACCTAAATGAGGAAATCTATATGGAGCAGCCTAAAGGTTTTAGACTGTCTAGCAAAGAAAAGAAAGTCTGGCAATTCCACAAAGTATTGTATGGCCTTAAGCAAGCTAGCTTATCTTGGTAATAGACTATAACTGAGTCAATTTCAGCTCTAGAATTTAAATGATACAAATTTGATGCTGGTATGTATTACTTCATTGATAAAGAGACTAGAGAGCTTGTTATAGCAATTGTCTATATTAATGATGTTTGCTTCATGGGTTCAAAATATTTTCTACTCCTCTTAGAGTTGAAGCAAAAATTTATGATGAAATGGAAATGACATGACCTTAGAGAAACCAAAGAGTTTTTTGGAATACATATAAGTTATAACCATAAGTATCAAATACTTTGCTCTCATTGGACTATGTGTTTAAACCCAATGATAAATAGTATGACCCTAATTTCTATCAAAAGTACCAGCAAATGTCAGACTTGCTCAACAGATGGAAAATCCCTCAAATGAGCATATCAAGCAAGATTGCGTCTCTGCAGATATTTGCTTAATACTTGCAAGTATCAGATAGTTTATAATGGACTTAGTTATAGATCTGTTGTAGCACACTCCAACTCAGATTAGGCACAAGATCTAGAATCATGTAAATCCATGACTGGTTACTTTACTCTAATAGCTTATGGAGTAATATCCTAGATGAGCTGCCAGCAAAAGACAGTAGCTCTGTCTTCAAATGAAGATATATAGCTTTCTATGATTGTAGCCATCAGCTTGTCTAGATGAGAAACCTTCTCAATGAGGTCAGTTTTAATGTTCCAACTTCTCATATCTATAGTGATAATCTTAGTTCACTTTTCTGGAGATCTAATCCTATACAAGAAAAGTGCTCCAAATACATTGATATCTGCTATCACTACATAAGAGATCTAATTGAGGATGAACAAATTAAACTATATCACATTTATAGAAAAGAGAATCCAGCTGATATTCTGACTAAAAACCTTGGTCAAATTTTATTCAGTCATTTTCATCCATCCCTTGGCTTATAAATACTCTAAGCTCTTCTTCTGCTGCTTCTTTAACAGCTGATGTCTTAAGTGAGAAGTATTGCAAAGCACTCTACTTAGTAAGTGTATAGCTCATGATCAGTAGTCTTAATTAGGTAGTAGATGTAAAATTTACACATGTAGGTTCATCTCCAACTAATACTACTCATCTTTTGTCATTGCACCCTTTCAGCTCTCCATAGAAGCATACACCATAGGTAAGTGGTTGCTAGTTGTCTATACTACAGCATACTGCTGTGCACTCTGTTCTTTCCAACACTTTGCAACAAGGTTTAGTATTGTAAATAGTATAAAAGAGCCAGATTTCCTTACAAGTTCAGTAGTGTTCAAAGTTTGAGAAGACTGGTATAAAATATGTAAGTTTAGGGTTAAGAGGTCTTGCTTAAACAAATATAGTAAAAAGTTAGGTACTCTTATAGAATGCATGTAAATATATAGAATAGTAGATATATTTAGAAACTTCATTCTGTTCTCTTAAAATTTCTGCATTTCTACTCAAGTTGTTCTAACTATTACAAACTCAAGACCTTAGGGTTAGTCAAGTGAATGAATCTTGTATTGGGTTAATACAAGAGAACTCAATAGAGAACTCTGTACAAGATTGTCTATCTTATATACTGATTGCTAATGATCCATGCTCTATCACTTTTAGTTTATCCTAAATGATCATGTATTAGCTTTAAGGCCAACATGTGTTATATATATTATATAATGTTATCATACTAGAACCTTCTACATCCTTTCATTGTGACTATGTGACTGTGACTATGTCAGGTGACATGTGCAACCCATCATGTGACTATGACATCATGCTAAACCCTAACCCTAGATCCAAGCATAGAAAATAATGGAAAAAGAAAGTAAAAGTAGAAAGGAAATTGAAATAAATAAAGTCTATCATCTTCAACTCTAACACTAACAGTTTGCAAATGTAGAAATGTATCTGAGATTAATACAAAGTTTATCCATGTCATATATGTTATGGTGTGCTAGAACACTAACATTTTTCTTTTCCTTTTATCCATTTTCCTTGATTTAATATTTCTTTTCTTCTGATTTTCTTTTTCTTTTTCTTTTTCTTGAATGATGAAGAGGCATGTGACTGTGGTCACATGACATGTCACATGATGTGAGGTCATAGGCCTAGATTCTGGGAGAAGGGGCTAAAAGAATAACATCAAGGAGTATACCAATAGCATGTTTATCTCATGATGTACACATGGTACACTTATGGACAATGTATGGACTTTAGGGCAAGGTTATTTATCATTAGCACAGACCATGTATGTATTATATAAATAGGGTAGCAATTCATCAGAGACTCCTTGTTGAGTTCTCTTGTGATCTCTATGAGATACTTAACTCTTAAGTTTGGTCTAGTAGTTTATTGGTTACTTTGACTAGTGGTTGCCACAACAACATACTATCTGACATCTATACTCTTTCCACCCTTTTCCAGTGTGGATCACACTCCATTCCAATTATCCATCAATCTGAGGACCAAACCCTTCATTCCTCATCAATCTCATGGAGTTATGAACAACAACCTCCACAGTGCCTGACAACCCAGAGTATGCACAGTAGCAGTATTATTCCTAGTCTAATAATCAACTTAGATTGTGCTACACCTCACTCTAAGTACACCTGAGCTCCCTCTTCCAAAATACAACCATATGATGAGTTTAGGTTAGGTGCAACATCTTCCATTGAAGCTAAGATCACCCTATCTGCATAGTATTACTTTATTACTTCTGACCCTCTTCTGATCCCATCTTCTGACCTGACATGTCATCCATTCTGTCTTCCATACTATTTGTGAATAACCCTAGTGAGTGAATCTTAACAGTCAAATAACCTTAGATGGGGCTGTGACAGAGAGTGAGTGTTGAGTTGACATGTGTTATATTAGAGAGTGTTCGACTTAGTGTTATGTTATGAAATCCAAAGTCCAAAAGAATATAATCAGACTAAGTCTAAGAAACAATCTACAGTGCTGTTCTATAGATCACTTATACTTATATATGATTCCTCCTGGCCTGTACATGGCTACCATATACTGTAATGACTACAGAAACCTACAAAATGTTGTAAGAAGTTGGCACCTGCACATGAGGGCTTGGTTGGGTGCGTGAGCTATATATGGGGGCCACTCATACAGTTATAAAATTATA
>Ga0157359_1000536_pt1 | contig 14069 bp, 15 predicted proteins | sample AttcapACBM3_FD_111482 | JGI IMG/M metagenome (GOLD analysis project Ga0157359, IMG submission 111482) | Fungus gardens microbial communities from leaf cutter ant in Botucatu, State of São Paulo, Brazil - Atta capiguara ACBM3 | ecosystem: Host-associated > Fungi > Mycelium > Unclassified ...
ATGGACTGACGCAGGATGAACTGGTGGAGAGCTTCACGCATCTGGCGTTTTATGCAGGCTGGCCCGCTGCCGTGACTGCGCTGAGCTATCTGGAGGATAATCACTGATGCCCTTCACCCGGATCACCTTGCGGCAAGGTTACAGCGATGCGGATCTGCATCTGCTCTCCACGCTGCTTCAGCAGGCGCTGGTCGCAGAATTTGATGTGCCCGAGCAGGACTGCTTTCAGGTCATCGAGATGCTGCCTGTCCCTCAGCGTGTGTTTGATCGCCATTATCTCAGCGGCGGGCGCAGCGAAAATTTCATGCTGTTTCAGATAACGGCAGGCCGCCCGCGTTCCCGGCAACAGAAGCAACGCTTCTATCACGCACTTTGCGCGGCGCTTCAGACAGAGATGGCAATCGATCCTGATGATGTGATGATCATCATTCAGTTTAACAGCCGAGACGAGTGGAGCTTTAGCGGCGGCCAGATGCTGGCACAGGCGGCGTTATGATTATCATGCATTATCGCTTTACGCTGCCTGGGGACTACGACATGGGCATCATTGAACAGCGTATCCGACTGAACGGTGCCCGGCTGGATGGCTTTCCGGGGCTGGTGGCAAAAGCATATCTTTACGCCTGCCGCGAGGATGGGGGAATCAATGAACATCGCTATGCACCGCTCTATTTCTGGCGGGAGGCGAGTGGCATGCAGCGATTCCTGCAAAGCCCGGGTTTTGCGGCGCTGGTGAGGGATTTTGGCTGGCCGATCATCGAAAGCTGGCTGGCGTTTGAGGAACAGACTCTCATCACCGATCTGGCTGAAGCCCGTTTTATGACGCTGAACCGCTGGACGATTCCTCCGCATGCGAACCTTGCCACACTGCCTATACCAACAGGCTTCAGCGCCTGGGATGTGACCCGCTGGCAGGGATTAACGGTTAACGCATCACAGCATCGACCGGCGTCCGGCCCGGAGGTCTATCGCATCGGTTATCTGGCGCGAGGCGCTGCCGCTTCAGATCTGCGGCTGTAGCAGCGGTCTTGATGCGGATTGCCATTCAGAGGGCAAATATAGCCTCAATCTCAATGCGCAGGTCAGTGGAGAACAGGCCGCTGACCTGGACCAGCGAGCTGGCAGGCAGATGTTCGCCATAATTACGATAGAGCACGTCCCGCAGCTCGGCGATTTCTGTGAAAGAGGTGATGAATATCGTGACTTTCAGCAGCGCGGCAAGCGACGTCTTTTCAGCAGCAGCAACGGCTCTGAGTTGTTCAAAGATGGCTTCAGCCTGTTCAGCCATATTACCCTGCTGAGCGGCCGTGCCAAAGGCGGTAAGTCCTGAGACATACAGCGTCGTGCCATGTTTAACGGCATGGACATAAGGCGCGTTGACTTCGCCCAATTGCGGATAATTTTTACGTTCTGACAGGGTCATATTTTCTCCTTCATCATGTGAATCATCAGATATTACTCCGCGCCACCCCTTAGCGCTTCAGGAGTTGCTGGCAGACAACATTATCCTGCGCGGCGCGCTGCTGCTCATCGGCTTTCAGTTGCTCCCAGCGGCCAATCACGCTGCGTCCCAGCCGCGGTTTATAGGCTATTTTCTGCAGCGCATAGTCAGAATTGCCGCCTTCAATAACATTTCGCATCTGCTGGTCGAACGGCTGCTGACTGTGGTGATCAATCGCGCAGAACACCGCGACGTAATACGCTTTGTCTTCCTCGCTGTCGTGCGGGATTAAAAGCCAGCCAGGGCGAGGATAAGCAGCAGCGGAAGAATATATTTTAACCATTTATAACACTGGTTTTCGTATGATTAACAGCCTCATACCCTTTTCAGTATGGCGATAGTATCTGAACCTGCACCCTGCACCCTGCACCCTGCACCCTGCCGCCAACGCAAATACTTTCTTATAGACCTTTGTCGAATTAACGCTTTTGTGTCACATCATGCTCTGCAGCATTCTCATTGGAATGTCCGCATAGAGCATATGCATGGCGTAGCTACCGCTGAAAAGTAATGAAAATGTAATCCCGTCTAGCCTCGTTCAGCCAGATGCACACTGCGATGTCTGTCACGGCCCAGAGCCTGACTTTTCTCGGTACGGTCGGTCTCAGCATGACAGCGTCTAAGCAAAAATTTCGGTGTGGCGACCATCAGCTCTTGCTGGGCCACGTACTGCGGGTCGGACAGCGGAATCAGACGATGCAATACTATATCGGCAGGCGCTCGGTCAGGCCGCCGGGAGTGCCATCGAAATAGCCCTGCAGAACGTCAATGCCATGCGCAAACGTGTCCAGATCGTACTCGTGGTCACCGAGTTCACCTGCGTCGCTCAGCACCTGACGGAACTCCGCATATTTTCTGCTGAATATTTTCAGCGCGGTTCCGTTCGCGAAGTCTGCGTCTCTCTTTTCAGAGGAAGTAATTCCGTACCGGATTTTCTCGAAGGCTTAGCTGAAATCATCATGGGCTTTCATGGATTCGAACGTAACAGTTTTCCGGAGGATTCATAGCGTTCTTACAGAAGGGCTGATTTACTCAATATGTAAAAATTAATCAAAGATAATATGAGTGTGCTTATTTTATCCTTGGTTACCAATAGTTTGCTTAAATAAACCACTCGAAATTACCGGGCGCCTTTACCGGCATGATCCGACTTTTTCCATTTTCGGCAGTAACCGGAAGAAAAGCACTGCGGCGGGTCGGGGCAAAGCTCGCTTTGTCAGAGCCCTCTGCAGCCAGTACCGTACATCTGGTAGTCAGACCAGCTGACTGAACCACTAAATATAGTGCCCTGCGCAGAAAAGCGCCGCTGAGAGGGGAAGGTCCGGTTCTGGTACTTTCCGGATCTCTGAGAATTAACAAACAAGAAGTTGCTTAACGCAGTGGATAAGACAAAAAGACAGCCTGCAGGCAGAAAATCGGCTTACGCAAACCCGGCAACTAACAGTCAGATATATATGGCGTCTGAAATAATTGCCAATATAAGCGAGTAGCGGGCACACTGAATCACTACCAGTACTAAAGAGCGTAACTCTGACACTTTTTTCAGTACCAGGGTTACACAGCGAACAGGGCTTACTGAGTCTTGGCTGAAGTTTTGCTCAGTAAATATACGAGACAGAGAACAGATATACAGCATAGCCATGTTAATGACAGAATTTCCTCCCCCATAAAAAGACCTGAAAGAAGGAGTGTCAGAGGAAGCCTGATATAACTAACTGAGCTAACTTCAAGCCTGAATGATGTTGAGAGGGAAATAATATTGAGAATGCTCGCGGCCATTGCCAGCGCCCCACTGACAACCATCCAGTTAAATTTAATCGCGTCCGGGGCTGGGATTTGATTATACAAAATATAAATAAAAGTCAGAATAAATCCGCAAAAATTATAAACTGCAAGATAACTAATAAGACTATCTTTTTCACGGCTTAATCCAGCGAAAACAAATGCCTGGAAGGCCACGCTAAGAATGTAAATGTAATTTGCGGAGAGGCCGATGTTATTATCCATCCTGAATATCAAAAAACTGATTGACATTATCAAAAGGAATAATAGCCAGGACTTTGAACTGTAACTCACTTTAAATATAATTGCGCTAAATAAAATAAGGAAAACGGGCCTTAATTGTCCCGCCAGTGCAAAGCCCGAAAGACTGCCTGCTACAATGGCATAAACTCCGCATACTGAATTGATTACGTTAGCGCCTGCGAAAGTTAAAGCTTTACAGCTTTTAAAAGCATTTCGTTTGGAAAAAAACAAAAGAGGCAACCCGAAGCTAAAACGGAAAAATGCTATCCATGCAACAGGAACGTTGCTTAGAAGCAATTTTGAAAGAAAGTCAGACCCCATGTACAGAAATAACGAAAGCAAAGCGATTAATAAGGTCGAATTTTTTGATGTAAAACGGGCCGAAGCCCGTATCAATAAATCGTCAGAATGCGATTCAGACTGATCCATTTTAATATTTCCTTTCCCGATAATATCGAAGATAGTGTAAATACTCATCATCCATGGTATCCGGAAGGTTATTCAGACTGAAAAATTCAAGCGCCTGGCCCTCTTCCGGATCGTTGATTATTTCTCCGGACCAGTCTGCTGAATAATAAAGAGAGGTAATGACATTAATCACATCTTTATTTTTCAGAGTAAAGGTATATTCAGGGCCAGAAAACACATTCAGGTGATGCAACTCATGAATATCGATGTTTGTTTCTTCTTTTACCTCACGGATTGCCGTCTGTTCCAGTGATTCTCCTGGTTCAAGCAGTCCGCCAGGAAGTCCCCAGCTTCCGTCTGTGCGAAGTTGCAGCAGCACATGTTGATGCTTATCCAGGATAATAACGTTAGCTCCTGCCAAAAGCAGAAGCTGATGGCCTATCATGCTTCTGATATGTTTTACGTATGACATGCTGTACCCGTAGTTATGAATGATGTTCCTGAACCGTACGTATTGCTCGGGCCACCTTTTCGGCATCCTCTGTTGAAAGATCAGGATATAAAGGAAGACAAAGGATACTCCTCGCTATACTTTCCGTGACGGGGAGAGGCGTGTGGGAGTACTTACGGAAAGCTTTCATTTCATGCAGCGCCGGATAGAAGTATTTTCGCGTGTGAATTCCCATGTCCAGCAGTACTTCAGCCAGTTTGTCCCTGTCGCAGCCGAAGCGATTTGCATCGACAGCGATCGACAGGTCTTTATAAGTGGTTTTCACATTGTCAGGAACGGTCTGAAGCGCAATGCCGGGTATATCACAGATGATCGCTTTATAAATCTCCGCCAGATTTGTGCGAAGACGGATACTTTCATTCAGATGAGTGAGAGAAGCGATGCCGAGTGCGCACTGCATCTCACTGAGCCGCCCGTTTAATCCAGCGAAGGCGTTATCATAATCACCACTATTACCATATTCTTTAAGTATTCTGACGCGTTCTGCCAGCGCTGCGTTATTGGTTGAGATTAACCCGCCTTCTCCAGTAACCAGGGTTTTCGTTGGTGTAGTACTGAACACTTCAACATCCCCGAAACTTCCGATTTTCAGGCCATTAAGCTCTGAGCCCATGGCATGAGCGGAATCAAAAATAAGTTTAAGGTTATACTGATTCGCAATTTCCTGTAACTTTTCACACTCTGCAGGGATGCCAAAAACGTGAACAGCCATGATGGCTTGCGTTTCAGATGTAATTTTACTTTCCAGATCTTTCGGACAAACTGTATATGTATCAGGGAGGCAGTCTACGAAGACCGGTTTAGCGCCGGCCCGTACTATGGCATTTGCAGTTGCACAAAAGGTGAATGCCGGAACAAGCACTTCTCCTGTGATCTCCATGGCAAGCAGGGTGAGAATAAGGCCTGTGGTTGCTGAAGAAACGGCAATGACGTTTTCCGAATTAATGAACTCACTGACATTTTTTTCATAAAGGTCGTTAAGTTTACCCTTCGTCAGCATGCCAGAAGCAATAACTGACTTTAAGTTATCCTCAATTTCCCTGAAATCAGGCAAAAAGGGTTTCAGGAAAGGAAGGCCTGCAGGAAACACTTGTTGATGATTTCCAGTTACGGGATTTTTTAGAATTTCCATTTATGCCGCCTGTTGCTGAGTAGTTTTAAGATTACTATAGATGTTCAAGGCGGGGCTGGGGATAATATGGCTGTCCAGAAGACTAATAATCTGGGTGATACCCTTATCTACGGAAATGCTGGAAGCAAAATCGAGCGTTTCTCTTATTTTTTTAAAGGAAACCTGATAGCTGCGGTTATCTGAAAGCGCTCCGTGGACTTCTACCTTTGAATTATGAACCAATTGTCCAATTTTTTCCCCCAGCTGTGCCAGAGTCATATTCAGCTCATCTGACCCAACATTGAACGTCTGGTTTATTACCGTGCTTTCCGGGGAAAAGATGATTTTACACAGGGCCCTTGCAACATCATGGCAATGAATAAATGGACGCCACTGGCCACCGCCATGAACGTGGCATATCCCCTCATTTTGCGCTGAGGCCGTCATTCCATTTACGGCAAGGTCGAAACGCATTCTACGAGATGCGCCAAAAACTGTAGCAAAACGGCAGTTCGTCATTATCATATCTGACGAAAACTGCTTTATCACTTCCTCACCAGAAATTTTACTCTCTGCGTAATAGTCTACTGGGTTAAGTTCGGACTCTTCTGTAAAAAGATTATCCCCATAACCGTAAACACTGCAGCTTGATGCAAATACAAACCTGCTGATGCCGGCTTCTGCTGATGCACCGGCAAGGCGTTCTGTGGCTGTCACATTGACATCCTGACAGGTTAATTTGTCGAAGCTACACGCAGGATTACCAACAATCCCTCCGAGATGAATCACACCCTCAACATCTTTAAGTGATTTTTTAAGATCAGACATATTTCTCAGGTCACCCTTTATTAAATCAAAACGAGTATTTTCATAAAAGGGATAAAGCGACCCTAGTCCAAACATGCCATTGTCCAGCACCCGGACTTGTTTGTTATTCTGAAGTAAAATTTCTACAACATGACTTCCTATATAACCTGCACCACCTGTAACCAGTATCTTTTCCATTGTTTTCCCTGTGTTCTTTTAATTTAGGCAGGGTGATTTTTGATGGCTGGCGACATAAAGGTCAATATTAATTTATGCCTTCATAAAATTTTATTAAACATTCACATTCCTGTCGCAATGCTGTGATAACTTGTTGCGATAATGGGTAATTTTTTTGACATATCTTTATAAAATATTTTGTGTGTTTTTTTCTGTACATTTTATAACGGTGCCTCGGTTAAATACTGAATAAATCATATTGTTTTGTCAGAGCAAAATTATATAATTTATCTTTTAAAATTGTTTATCATCGCTTCTTTGCATCGAGGCTCCGTATCGCGAAATCCTGCTAGACTCCTGACATCATTAACAGACGGACTTACTTCCTAAAATTACAGAAAACGGATCCCGGATAATCCAGACAAGTAATGTAAACAGGTTGCTGTGAATACTGCAGGAAGACTGCTAAAGCTGTAAAAACATGCATTGTGCTGCTTTTACGGTTTTAAAGCAGAAATCCTGCATTTCGAATCTTTTTCTATCTGTACGCAGAGAGAATGCTTTCAATGCTGCTTACCGCTGTAAAAACATCCTTGAATCCCTACTGAAAAAAAACGGGGATTTTACTCGTCTTCCACAGAATATGTTCTGCTGCAGGTGACGAAATACTTGCCCTCACTTTTGACTGACCATGAGGTGATGAAGCCGCTGCCCTGAAGTGCCCCGAGTAAGGCTTCGGCATTGGAACTGCTTTTCAGGGTGAGGGTCGCCGTTTTCTGGGAAAATACTTTTCTGTATTCCGTTTCACTGAGTAAGTTCACAAGGTCAGACATGTCGTTTCTGGTGGGGTTACCTGTTCTTAACAGTCTCAGGATCAGGCTTATTTTCAGATCGTCATTGTCTGCGTTGCGAATCATATTTTTAATGACTTCAGCGGATAATTCTAAATTATCCAGCACGTCCTCGCTGTAATTTTCATAGCCATTCAAGACAAGGGCGGCCTTCTCCGCTGCGGTGAACTCAGCAGAACGACAGACTGAGGCCAGCATACATTCATGGTAAGTCTGATCATTATCAGAATTCAGGTAGTATTCTGCATCAGTCAGAAATTCCTCCCTGAACTGCGTAAACCAGAACAGTAAAGCTCTACACACGTCGCCGTTAGTTAGTGTGCCTAACCGCTCTGTGACTTTCGAAAAAGACTCTGTCCCCAGACTGAGTTTGTTGCTGAATATCATACGGCGGACATTTTCGGAACTCAGGTTCTGGTCCCATAAATCGGTATTCACAGGCAGGGCGTGCAGTACAGCCTTATACGCTGTATCGCTCAGATTGTCATCGCAGATAATTCGTTCGTATAACATTTTTTCATCCCCGTCGCCGGTCAGAGCGACCTGCTGCATGCCGAGAGTTTCAGCGTGCCTCTCAATGTAGCCGCTCAGTACCGCCTGGTCACACTCCTGCTGAAGATACTCAAGCAGAGACGTCCAGTGTGGCTCCACGTGGTCGTGCAGGAAAAACAGGTCCTGCCAGGACAGCCCCTCATCCGTATTTAAAAAGTCATCGCCGAACGGTTTCAGGTCAGGCACGGTGAACTGCATCTGTTCCAGAATCTCCGTTTTTGCCTCATCAGAAAGGGTGTCATGAAGGAGCATGTTGACAATCACTGAGCTGCTCTCGTCTGAACCAATAAGCATATCTCTGACGAAAACATCACTGTTCGAATGAATACGGGATTTCACCTGCGATAAGTCATTGTCCGTTACCAGAGAGAGCGGGCGGGTATCCACATCCTCACAGGTTACGCCATCCTTTGCGAGCAGACCCGCAACCATAGTCCTGAAGTTGGCTTTATCAAAGCTGTACATACCGTGTTCAGCGATATAGTTTAAAGCCCGTACCTCAATATCTGTCCCCGGCAGTTTAACGTCGCTGTAAATTACGCCGAGTTTTCTGATGTTATCCATAAAGGGCTGAAACGTATTTTCATCAAGGCGGGATATCAGTCCGTATCCCTGCTCTTCAACAAACTTTCTGTAATTTACCTTGTCATCGGAAGCAGCCGGCTTCACAAACGCAATCATGTTTATGATGATTTTTATCTGTACTGGTGCAGGCTCACTGGACTGAAGAAAGGACAGCATTCTGTCCAGATACCAGTTTTTCTCCAGAACATAGATAATGAATTCCTTAAACGAGTCACCGTGGATAAACCTGGATGCCAGAACCTCGAACACGGAAAGAACTTCATGCGCGTTCTTCTTAAATAATTCAGAGATCATATCTGACAGGTAATCTGAATTTTTTGTCTTGGGCATCTTCATCAGGAAGGTCACTATCTGATGATGCAGGGCGCCTTCACGGTAAATATAATGCTGCTCTGCCAGTTCGGAAATGACCTCTTTTTCACTGTCCAGAGAAAAGCTGTCATTTACCTCTTTACACCCGGTAAAGCGTCCCACTGCTTTGATGTAGTCGTTATCGTTAGCTGAAATGGTCCCTTCCTGAAAAATTGACCGGAACATCATGTAATCCTGCATGATGTAGCCGTTGGTCAGCAGGTAATACAGAACTTCAAAGCCCCCCCGGAGGAAGCCCGTTCGCAGGGTTTCAAGCTGTTTCCCGTCAAGAATATCCGGACTGCTGCATTTTTCTATATAGCCTTCGGCTATCTGAATAAATTTTTTTTCACCAATGAACAAGGTCAAGTCGGCGAGCGTGATGGAATTGCGTAAACGTATTTGTTCATTAACATCACTAAGACACGATACGGCGTTCTTGTACTCCTGCCTTCTGTCTGAAGAAACCAGCTCTGCTCTTTTTTTATATTCATTTTCTACATCACTGACATCAATTTCAAAAGAGTGGTACGCATGGTTATATCCATTATTGCGATAAGCATCATAGCCGATATAACATTTGCTACTGCCATTAAAAAAACTCAAGAAACTACTCTCATCACTACATAACTGTTCTGGAGTGAAGGCAGCACTATGAGAACGTCCATGCTGTGACTTACAAAAATAAAGAGCAGTCCATAATTCTTCAGAAATATATCTGCAGATAATGTCCTTTCTGACGTCGGCAGCTGACGATGCGGTTTCTTTTTCAAGCCGATGAGCTTTCTTCTCCAGCTCGGCTTTTTTCTCATCCAGAGAGTTAAAATAATGTTCATGGAGTGTTCTTAACCTGTAATCCTTTATATAGGAATACAGCACCCCTGACTTCTTGTCAGTCAGGTTATAGTCCTGCGCGTAAACATTTTTGTAGAAAATGACGGAAAAAATTTTCGCTTCATTTTTATTTTCATCAACCACCCGCCTGAAGATGTTGTACTCGTTGGCTATGTTTTTAAGGGAGCGCATGTCAGAAATATACAGAGAAGTCTGCTTGAGAAGAACATTGTCTCTGGCAGGGAAATCTTTCAGTTTGTTTCTGAGGTGCGTGTAAGCATTCCGGCTGTCGAGCACGGGAACGACGGGCAGAATGAAGTCAAAAAATTTGGTTCGCACATCAGAGCCAAGAAATATATCATCACGGCATGCATAGATAAATCTGACCGGCTCATTTTTAATGTTATTGTTTATAATCTGGTTTATCTCCCTTAACTTCACAAAAATCTCCGAATTCCCCAGCCTGTCGAGGTCCTCAAAAACGACCACTTTACTTCTGGAACGCGAAAAGAAGTAGACGATTTCGTCCAGGCAGTTGTTCAGAAGTGAGGAGGATTCCTGCGCGGATACATCAGCGCTTGCCTGCAGAAAGGCTATTTTGTTCAGCTTCAGCTTTTTATCGAAAAAGCCCGCTTTCGAGGCCACTCTGACAGTAAAAAAAAGGAAAATTAAAGCCAGTATCACACCTGTCACTAAACGTTCCGGAAACGCATTCTCTGCATAAGCAAGCGTCTTCTCATCCGCACCGAAATACGACAGAATTTTTTTAGGCATGACTGACAGACTGAATAAAAAAAGCGGAAATACTATGCTGAGTGAGGAGAGAAAAATGCCAAAAATGTGTTTTTTATCTCTTTTCTGGATCCTGTCGATACGTGAGTCGGGAAGGGACGACTTGTCTTCTTTATAAAGGATTTGCTGAAGGATACTCAGCTCAATTTCTGCATTCCTTGGCGGTTCCTGGTCCTTTCCTGAAAGAGAAAAATCAGCCAGAGACACACTGATAAAATCGTTTTCTTGCCGTTTATCAAGATAAGAAAGTATCACCGTACTTTTCCCGGCCCCGTAGGGTCCGGTAACGGCAATATTTCTCACCTGATTTTGTGAAAAGGCGTAATCCAGGGCGGTAAAGTACTCTTCGGTACGGGCATCTTTCATTATCACCGGTGTCAGTGCATCGTAGACCTGCCTGGTACTGTTGTCAGTTACAGCTTTATCTTTTCTGCCAGAACTGATTTCGCTGTATTTCATTTTTAAATCCGTTAAGAATTTCATTTTAACCTTCATCAGAAAAGTAACTGCTGACGTGTATTAAATTATTAACCTTAAGGAATATAATCAGCTATCTTCGTGCTCTAGTAAGCTATCAGGCAACTCTGGCGTTAGAATGGATGAATTTCCAGGTTAATCGACTAGCTACCAGGGCCTTTTGTTGTCAGAAATAAATAGATTCTATTTGAGAAATTCAACTTTTATAACGTGCTCTGATGGAACGGATAATCCGTTACAATCAATGCATGACGTGGTCCCATGCCTGGGAGGAAGTCTTCTCACAGAGGTATATGCATAGCTTAACGCCGTCTCAAGAGTATTTTCTTTATTGTCTATTTTTGCCAGGAACCAGACCAGGCAGGGATGCAACACCCGCAAATAATGTTCTGTCAGATCGCATTGGTATTCTTCGTTTTAAGCGTTGAGCACGTCCTCAACCAGCTCCGGCAATCTGGCATAGTCACCTAATCCCAGTTCATTAGCATGAAAATGAACTTCCCTTATAAGATGCCCGTATGGGCCCCAGTGTGTCCTGTCAGCTGTGCGTAGCTGAAACATAGAATCCGGCACACCCATTTTTTTGTTCCAAGCCTGCATTTTTCCACTGATATTTTGATCGGGGGCCAGTTTGATCAGCATATCCATTACAACTGATTTTGATTTGTCGAGTGAAAGTAACCCGCCCGGGAAGGTATTACCTGAAAAAGTGCGGGTACCGTGAAACCAGTACGCAGAAGTAAACGGTCGTGGCTCGCCAAGCATCCCGCAAACGTATTACCTGAGATAACAATTTGAGTCAACATTTATGGCAGGGTCTGATTCATAAATTTGTTCAAGATCTAACGATAACAGGACCTCTTCAAGTTCATGAGCTTTACAGGAAAAACCTGCAGAAAGTGTCAGCAGAGTCTGAGTCCTTGATGAGCAGTCAAGTGTGAGCATTAAGGATGTCCTTGAGGATTACCGGAAGTAAGGGGTGGACTCTCTGCACCTCAGTCGTAACACCAATGACCTGTACGCGCTGCCTCTACCAGCATCCCGATAGTAAGAGGGATGGCCTCGCGCGGGTTTTTTGGATAGTAGAGGCTGAATGTCACCTGGTCAGAATCCATCCCAAACGCATCAAAGACGTTCTGAAGGCATTCCGCTGCGTCCTCCGGGTCCAGCTTCATGTCCAGATTGAGCGACATCTCTGGCGTGAGTGTTTTTTTCCGGAACGTCAGCAGGGAGCGGCCGTTCCACGGCTCAATGAGTGCCATTACGCGTGCCTGGGTGTCATCTACCATATCTTATCCTCCCCGCGGGCGATGGCATTGTACAGTCTGACCGAATTGAAACTGATACTGGCAACGTCTCTGGCCAGCATCACCCAGCCTACGACGGGTATCGCCCGTCCGACAAAGGTGCTGAGCTTATGCGTAAAAAGAATACGCGCGGTGCGGGGCGGGTATCCCCCTACGATTGTGGGGAGCTTTATGCCGAAGGGAAATTTGGCTTTCGGAAATACTCTGCGCGCTGCCTTTGAGGCATAGGAGGTTCCCTTGAGAGCATCGCGCGGTTTGGTGCGGGTAGTCAGGACATTACGTCCGGACAGGATGGCCACGATCGCGCCGAAGTCATCAACCCCCAGCTGTTCAGCAACTTCTTCACAGAAAATTATGAAAAAGAGTTCACCAGCGGTGAGGTTGGGTCTGCCTGCGTAGAAATAGGTGTTATTGAGTTCTTCAGTCGTGTCCACTGCCAGCTCCTGCAGGTTCAGCTTCATTTATCGTCCTGACGCTTCTTAAACAATACCTTGAGCGTTCAGGCCTGACAACCTGTCAGGTACAGGATAAACAGAGACGGTACTTCAACCCTATCTCCCAGCAGTTGAAAGACTCCCGTGTCAGACGCAGGGAAATGCAGGCATGCCAGACTTCTCAGCAGTATTCCAGTACCACCAACGCCCGGGCCCATATTCCGCCTCGTAGTAAGCGGTTTTTACCTCCCTGCGCAGCAGGTACTCTGGCGAGTTCATGCCAAACACTTCCATCGGCAGCGCATCCATGCCAGGAACGTCCTTGAGCACAAAATCCGGAAACACATCTTCCTCACCGTCGTAGCGCAGAGACTTAATGAAGGCGCGTTTTTCCTGCCACAGTTTTCTTCCACAGCCGCCTCATAACCGGAATCCACAGGAACAAAGCGTGGACTTACCGTCTCAGCGCCACATCGGTCACGGTACTGCAGCTGGACGGCCGGTTACGCCCGTCTGCATACCTGAACGATGTTTCAGGCGGTTCCGTTTCAGCGATAATCATGACTTTCATTCCCCTGCGCCAGTCACTGAGCTCGCGGCTGAAGCTCTGCTCCAGGCGGTGACGAACGTCTTCAGGCAGAACCAGGTCAGGAAAACCAGAAAACAGTCCCAGCGGCAGTATAGTCTTCCGTCGTGCTTCACCGGCTTCACTCCAGCCTGCACAGAAACGATGATACGTCGCCATTTGTTCTTTCCGGCCGCTCTCAGGTGTTCCCGGTTAGCAATAACCTGCGGCGTATCTTTCATGACCATGAGCAGCAGAGATTCTTCCAGCTGAACGCGACCAATGCGAATCCGGGCAGCCGTCTGCTGCAGGCGCCTGCTCACCCAGCCAGTGCCGCCGCAGTCGGCTTATTGGTGAAACTGTATGCTGTCATAATGAGACTGCTTTCAGCACCATCAATAGGTTTTGACACTATTTTTAATGCATCTCTTTCAGCCGTAAACGGTAAACCCACGCTGATTTCAGGTGCTGAGGAATAAGGCAAGACGGGCGCAGCAATAATGATGACCAGCGCGAAATTATTCGAATAATAAGATAAACACGCTCACCAGAAATTAGCGTTTCAGCAATTGCTGGCAGGCATGGTCATCCTGCGCGGCACGCTGTTGCTCATCGGCTTTCAGTTGCTCCCAGCGGCCAATCACGCTACGTCCAAGCCGCGGTTTATAGGCTATTTTCTGCAGCGCATAGTCAGAATTGCCGCCTTCAATAACATTTCGCATCTGCTGGTCGAACGGCTGCTGACCGTGGTGATCAATCGCGCAGAACACCGCGACGTAAT
>Ga0157359_1000537_pt1 | contig 14059 bp, 13 predicted proteins | sample AttcapACBM3_FD_111482 | JGI IMG/M metagenome (GOLD analysis project Ga0157359, IMG submission 111482) | Fungus gardens microbial communities from leaf cutter ant in Botucatu, State of São Paulo, Brazil - Atta capiguara ACBM3 | ecosystem: Host-associated > Fungi > Mycelium > Unclassified ...
GGCGCCGGTGTTTGCGCCTTTCGACATCCAGGCCGTTCCGCGACCGGAACGCCGTCCAGAAGACCGTCTGCGGGAGGGTCACCATGCAACGCGAAGAAAGCCAGCTGATCGAGGGTCTGTTCGACCGTCTCAAGACCACGGAAGCCCAGACCGCGCCCCGTGATCGGGAAGCCGAGGCATTGATCCAGCAGCGCCTGCGCGAGCAGCCGGCCGCGCCCTACTACATGGCCCAGGCGATGCTGATCCAGGAGGCCGCCATCAAGCGGCTGGACCAGCGCGTCAAGGAGCTGGAGAGCCAGATGGCCCAGCTGCAGCAGAATCGGCCCAGCAGCGGTGGCTTTCTCTCCAGCCTGTTCGGCGGTGGCCAGTCGTCCAGCGCCCAGGCGCCTGCCAGTAACGCCGCACCCTCGCGTGGCTGGAACGATCCGGGTCCGGCGGCGCCGCGTCCCGGCTACGGCCAGCCCAATCCCGGTTATGCCCAGCCCGCCCCGGGCTATGGCCAACCAGCGCCGGGTTATGCCGCGCCCCAGGCTCAGGCCGCGCCCTCGCGCATGGGGGGCTTCATGGGCGGTGCCCTGCAGACGGCCGCGGGCGTGGCCGGTGGCGTGCTGGCCGCCCAGGCCATTTCCGGGCTGTTCCACCATTCGCAACCCGAGGAGATCGTCAACGTCATCAACGAGACCCCGGCGAGCGATCCCGGCTTCGCGGGCGGCGGGGCCCAGGATGCCTGGGCCGACAACGCCAGCTATGACAATGGCGGGGGGTTCCAGGACGCCAGTAACTTCCAGGACAACGGCGGCTTCCAGGATGCTGCCGACTATGGCGACAACGGCGGCGGATTCCTCGATGACAGCGGTGACGACGACTCCTTCATCTGAGTCGCGATAACTCCAAAGCCCTGGTGCCGCGAGGCCCAGGGCTTTTTGCTGGCCGTGTTCAGGCGATGTCGAGGGGCAAGGGGCGCTCGAAGGGCGTCGACAGCACCACCACGGTGTGACTCATGCCGAAGCTCATCAGCTGGTCGAGCAGGGTCTCCAGCTCGACCATGTCGCGTACCGCGGCGCGCAGCATGGCGCAGTCCTCGCCGGTGACGCGGTGGCAGGCGATCAATTGGGGAATGGCTTCCAGCTTCTTGAATACCTGGCCATGGCTGGTGCTGTGCAGCCGCAGCGAAATCAGGCACTCGGTGCCGTAGCCCAGGGCGCGGCGGTCGATGCGGGCGCCGTAGCCGGTGATGATGCCGGCATCCTCCAGCTTGGCGACGCGCTCGGCGATGGCCGGGGCGGAGAGGCCTAGGCGCCGGCCCAGCTCGGCGTAGCTGGCGCGGCCGTCGACCAGCAAGAGGTCGATGAGGCGTCGGTCGATATGGTCCACTCTCTGCTCCTTGGCCTTCGAATCGAAGGTCCTGCTCCGGAAATACCACGAAACCCAAGGCTCCCTGGGCGCTTTTTCCGCTGACTCTATCTTAGTCGTCTCGAGGTGCGCTCCTACAATGTCAGCCTGACACCCTGGGACCCTTCTCGCGCATGGACACCTCCGTTTTGCCCTCGACCGTCTCGCCCCGCCTGCCCAGCTGGCTGCCCTTGCTGGCGGCTTTCTTCGCGCTCTATGTGATCTGGGGCTCCACCTATCTGGTCATCCGCCTCGGGGTAGCCCACTGGCCGCCGCTGCTGATGGCCGGGTTGCGCTTCACCCTGGCCGGCACCCTGCTGCTGGGCTGGCTGCGCTGGCGCGGGGTGGCCTGGCCGGCGCGGCGGGAGACGCTGGCGGCCGGGGTGATCGGCATCCTGCTGCTGGGCATCGGCAACGGCGGCGTGACCCTGGCCGAGCACTGGGGCGTGACCTCGGGCGTCGCGGCCCTGTCCGTCGCCACGGTGCCGCTGTTCACCCTGTTGTTCGGTCTGTGCTGGGGCCACCGCAATACCCTCTTGGAATGGGCTGGCATCGCCCTCGGCCTGGTGGGCATCGCCTTGCTCAACCTGGGCGAAACCATGAGTGCGACGCCCCTGGGCGCAGTGGTGATCCTGCTCGCGGCGGCGGCCTGGGCCTTCGGCTCGATCTGGAGCCGCTACCTGCCGTTGCCCAAGGGCGCCATGGCCAGTGCCGTGGAGATGCTGGTGGCGGGCGCTGGACTGCTGCTGGTCAGCTGGCTCAGTGGCGAGCGTCTGCAGCACTGGCCGGCGCTGGGGGGATGGCTGGCGCTGGGCTATCTGGTGGTGTTCGGCTCGCTGATCGCCTTCAGTGCCTATCTCTATCTGCTGGGCCGGGTGCGGCCGGCGGCGGCCACCAGCTATGCCTACGTCAATCCGGTGGTGGCGGTGCTGCTGGGGACGCTGTTCGCCGGCGAGCGGATCGGCCTAGCGGAGTCGCTGGCGATGCTGGTCATCGTTGGTGCCGTGGTGCTGATCGGGCTGCCGCAGTGGCGACGTCGCTGAGAGCCTGCTCAAAGTCTGCTGCGCGTCGGCCAAACCGCGTTGAAAATGGCCTGGGTCGCCAGCCCCGCCTGGGCGGCCCCGTCGCAATGCTCATTTACCCCTCGTAAACTCCGCTTCCTCAGCCATTTGATTCGCTGGCGTTCACCCTGCGGGCCAGCCGTTGGCTGTTACTCCCGTTGGTCGTTGCGCCTTGTTTGGCTCTAGCTCGCGAGACGTTGAACAGGCTCTGAGAGCAGGCTAGGCTGGCGCGTCATTCTCGCGGAGTTCGCCATGAGCCAAGCCGTCACCCCCGCCTTCGCCGAAGAACCGCTCGAGGTCGCCGAGATCCGGGTACTCGGCAGCCTGATCGAGAAGCAGCTGACCACGCCGGAAACCTATCCCCTGACCCTCAATGCGCTGGTGCTGGCCTGCAACCAGAAGACCAGTCGCGAACCGGTGCTGAACCTCACTTCGGGCGAGGTGGGCCAGGCCCTGCGGCGGCTGGAAGAGCGCGGCCTGGCGCGGCTGGTGATGGGTAGCCGTGCTGATCGCTGGGAGCAGCGACTGGACAAGGCCCTGGAACTGCCACCGCCCCAGTGGGTGCTCTGCGCGCTGCTGTTCCTGCGCGGTCCCCAGACCCTCGGCGAATTGCTTGCCCGCAGCAATCGCCTGCACGCCTTCGACGACACCGAGCAGGTGCGCCATCACCTGGAGCGGTTGATCGCGCGCGGATTGGCCACTGGCCTCGGGCGCCAGCCCGGGCAGCGCGAAGAGCGCTATCTGCATCTGTTCGGCACGGCGGCGGAGCGCGACGCCCAGGTCGCCCAGCTGGGCAATGCGGGTGAGGGCGGGGCGTCGGCAGGTGGACGCGAAGGGCGACTGGAGGCGCTGGAGGCCCGGATCGCGGCGCTCGAAGAGCGCCTGGCGCGGCTGGAGGAGGCCGATCAGCGCGGATAGAGCGGCGGCAGCTTGTCGGGCACGGCTTCCGGGGTCAGCGGGGGCAGGGCGTTGATCGCCTGCCACAGCGTCTCGCCCTGCCAGCGTTGGCCGGCTTCGCTGTAGAGCGCGCCATTGAGATCGTCGAGGGCGGCGGCCAGGGGTTCGAAGCGGGCGCCCATGGCCGCCAGGGTTTCCGGTTGCTGCCGGGCCCAGGCGTCCAGGGCGTGGCGGGTGGCGTGGGGATCGTTGCTCTGGCAGGCGCGGCGCAGTTCTTCACGCTGCAGGCGGCTGTCCACGTCCGGCACCGTCGGCAGTACCGCCGGTTGACGCCGGGCGCGCCACCAGAGGCCGAAGCCGAGCAGGGTGGTGAGGGCGAAGAAAGCCGTCGCCAGTTGCCAGCGCCAGAGCGTTGGCTCCGTTGGGTTGGCCTTGCCCGTCGTCACCGCCGTGGCGGTCTGCAGGGCGGGGTCTTCGGCCACCACCAGGGTCTGCGCCGGCAGGGTCGCCCGTTCCAGGGTATCGGTTTCGGTGTTCCACCAGACCACCTCCACGGCGGGCAGCAGCTTGTCGCCCGGGGTGGTGGGGATCAGGGCGACACGCTCTTCGCGCACGCCGACCAGGCCGCGGGCCTGGCTCTGGGTGGTGAGCCGCGGTTGCTCGGCATAGCGCTTGATGCCTGCCACCTCGGGCAGCACCAGGGGTGGCAGCTGGCTCGGCGCCAGGCCTTCGGCGCGGACCTGCAGGGTCCGGGTCAGGGCGCTGCCTTCGCGGGCGCTGTCGGGCGCGGGATTCCACTGCTGGGTGAGGCTGAGGCTGCGTGCCGGGACCCAGGGGGTCTGCGGCGGATAGCTGGCGGGCTGCGGCTGCACCTCCAGGGTCAGCGGCGGGGTGCGCAACTGGATCGGCTGGCCGGCCCGCGAGTTGTCGTCGAGGCCACCGGCCAGGGTGGCACTGAAGGTCTGGGGGGGCAGGATCAGGGCGCCACTCTGCAGGGGGTGGATGGCGTAGCGCCATTCGATCACCCCGTGCCGTACCCCGTCGACGTCGCGTTCGTAGACCTGGGGCGTGCCCAGCAGGTCGACGCGGGCGTCGCTGGGATTGGGCGGCGTGAGCACATGGTCGTCGTAGAGCGCCACCGCGTGGTAGAGACGAATGGTGAGGATGGTTTCCGCCTGGACGTACAGCCGCGGTCGGTCCACCGCCGCCTCCAGGTAGACGGGTTCACGGTTGTGTCGCTTGGCGGCGGTCGCCTCGACGGTGACGCTCAGTGGCTGGCTGCGGGCACCGTCGAGGGTCAGGGCGGGAATGGTCAGGGCGCCGCTGGTCTTGGGCTGCAGGGTCACGTTCCAGCGGGTGGTTACCCGCTCGCCGGGTGGCAGGCTGTTCTGGCGGACGCCCAGCACCTTGAAGTCCTGGTCCAGCGGGGCGAGGTCGGGCTTGCCGAACTGGGCGGGATCGGTGGTTTCCAGGATGAGTTCGAGGGTCTCGTTCTCGCTGAGCTGAGTACGTTCCAGGCGCGCGCTGAGATCGGCCGCCTGGGTGAAGGGCGTTGTGAGGGCCAGGGCCACGAGCAACGGATAGGGCTTCATTGCAGCGCGGTCTCCTCGCGTTGTTGCTGCTGGTACCAGAACTTGCGGCGCAGCAGGTCGGCGGGGTTGTCGGGGATTTCCCGCAACCACTGTTCGGCGGCCTGGTGCTGTTCTTCCCGCTGGGGATCGTCGGGGGGATAGCTGTTGACCAGCCAGTCCGCGCCGGCCTGGGCCTGGAATTGCGGACTGGCCGCGGCGGTGCTCTCGGCGGTAGCGCGGGTGGCGCTGCTGGGCTGGTCGGCCGCAGTGCTGGTCGAAGTGGCCGCCTGGGCTTGGGCTTGCTGACGCCGCGCCGCTGCCTCGGCCTGGGCCGCCGCGCGCTGGGCCAGCAGGCGCTCCAGGCGATTGCGATTGCGCTGGGCCACCGCCAGGTCCGGGCGCAGTACCAGGGCGGCTGCGTAGGCGCGCAGGGCTTCGTCGTAACGACCGGCCATGGCCAAGGCGTTGCCGCGATTGTAGTGGCCGTCGGCCGAGGGGTCCCGGGCGAAGGCGGCGGCGGCACCGGCGTAGTCGCCACTGCGATAGAGCGCCACGCCGCGCCAGCGCTCGTCGCGGAAGAGCTCGGCCGCGGCCGCCGGCTGGTCGTCGCCGAGCAGCTGCATGGCCTGCTGGTCGCGGCGTAGCCAGAGGTCATCCCAGCCGCCGGCCTGGGCCGGAGGGGGCGTCAGCAGCAGGCAGAACGGCAGGCAGAGCAGCCAGCCGCGCCGAGCCCCGCAGGCGACCAATAGCAGCAGTGGCAGCAGTATCAGGTAGCCCTGGTCGCGCCAGTCCGCGGGGCCCTGGCCGTCGTTGGCCCGCACGTCATCCGGACGCTCCAGAAGGCCGAGCCGGCGCAAATCCTGGTCGTCGCGTTGCAGGCGCTGGTAGCGGCCGCCCAGTTCGCCGGCGAAGCCCTGCAACTGGCTTTCTTCCAGGCGGGCGATGCGGATGCCACCGGCGGCATCGCTCAGGTAGTTGCCGGTCTCGGCGGCCACCGGGGCGCCCTGGGGCGTGCCCGGGCCGAGGATCGCCAGCTGGCGCAGGCGGCCCTGCAGCAGGCGCTCGATGCCCTGGCGCTCGCGACGATCCAGGCTGCTGGCGATCAGCAGCAGCCGGGCGCTGGCGCTCGGTGCCGGGCCGAGCAACTGCAGGGCCTGGGCGATCCCCAGGTCGGCGCGCTGGCCCGGCACCGGCATGATCGAGGGGCGCAGGGCCGTCAGCAGGTTGTCGATGGTCGGCAGGTCGTCGGTCAGGGGCACCAGGGTGTGGGCGCTGCCGGCATAGACGACGATGGCGGTCTCGCCGTCCTGGCGGGCCTTGAGCAGGTCCTGCAGCTTGCGTTGCACGGCCAGCAGGCGGGTAGGGGCGACGTCGGTGGCGAGCAGGTCCGGGGTCAGCGCCAGCACCACCACCAGGGGATCGTTGCGGCGGAAGTTCTGCTGCTCGCCTTCCTGCCAACTGGGCCCGGCCAGGGCCAGGCAGGCCAGCACGCCCGCGGCACCGAGCAGGCCGAGGCCCAGCGGCGAGCGCTGCCGGTCGCTGTCGCTGAGCAGCCAGGGCTGCAGCGCGGGAGGCAGCAAGGCCTGCCAGTTGCCATGCCGATGCCGGCGACGGCGCAACGCCCAGAGCGCCAGGGCGACCGGCAGCAGCGCCAGTAGCCAGGCCGGACGCAGGAACAGCGGCAGCCAGTCGCTCATGGTCGACGCCACAGGCGGCGCCAGCGCTCGGTCAGGGGCAGGCGGGCGCAGGTCAGGGCCAGGCCGAGCAGCAGCGCCAGGGCCAGCGGCCAGGGGTAGAGTTCCCGGGTGGGGCGGATCTGGTCGGGCTGCTGGCGGATGGGCTCCAGGCGATCGAGTTGGCGCGACACCGCGGCCAGTTCGGCGCTGGAGCGCACCCGAAAGTAGGCGCCGTGGGTGACGTCGGCGAGGTGCCGCAGCATGGGCTCGTCGAGATCGCTCGGTGTCGCGCCAGTGGCCAGCGGGTCCGGCTCGGCGCCGATGCCCAGGGTGTAGACCCGCACCCGCTCGCTCGCCGCCAGGTTGGCCGCCACCTCCGGCGTCACCACGCCGCCGTTGTTGGCGCCATCGGTGACCAGGATCAGGGTGCGGCTGTTGTCCGGTCGCTTGCGCAGATGCTTGACCGCCAGGCCCACGGCATCGCCTATCGCGGTGTTGCGCCCGGCCAGGCCGATCTGGGCTTCTTCCAGCAGCGCCTGGACGGTGCGGCGGTCGGCGGTCAGCGGTGCCTGGAGATAGGCCTGGGAGCCGAACAGGATCAGGCCGACCCGGTCACCCTGGCGACTGTCGATGAAGCGACCGAGCAACTGCTTGACCAGGGCCAGGCGACTGACGCTTTCCTCGCCCAGTTGCATGTCGGGGGTATCCATGGAGCCGGAAACGTCCACCGCCAGCAGCAGGTCGCGGCCGCTCACGTCCAGCGGCTGGGGCGGTCCGACCCACTGCGGGCGCGCCGCTGCCGCCAGGATCAACAACCAGCCCAGCAGATAGGGCAGCAGGCGCCGGAAGCCGGTCAGGCTGCCGGGACGGGTCGAGCGGCCGCCGAGGTGCTGGAGTTCGCCGAGGAAGTCCACGCGCAGCGCCGCCTGACCACTGTCCGCGGCGGGCAGCAGTTGCCGCAGCAGCCAGGGCAGGGGGGCCAGCAGCCAGAGCCAGGGCCAGGCGAACTCAAACATGCTTGCGGATCCAGGTGGCGACCGCGTCCTGCAGGCCGTCGATGGTGCGGTCTTCCAATCGGCAGTCGGGGCGGTAGCCGCCGTCCACCAGGATCATGTAGCGCGTCAGACCCGCCGCCGGGCAGCGCGAGTCGAGAAAGGCCAGCCAGTCGCGCCCACTCAGGGTCTGGCTGATCTGGTCCGGGTAGCTGGCGCGGCACAGGCGCTTGAGCAGGGCGTTCAGCGCCTGCAGCCAAGGGCCGGCCGGGGCGCCGTAGGGACGGGGCAGCCGCGCCAATTCGGCCAGGGCGGTGCTGCGCAGGTCTTCTTCGCTGGTTTCCGCGACGACCGGTGCACTCCTCAGTGGCCGCCTGCCATGGCGATGGCGCAGGAATAACGCCACGGCCAGGGCGATCAGCACCAGCAGCCACCAGCCCGGTGCGGGCGGCCAGAAGGGCACCTCCGGCGGCAGCCGCAGCGGTTCCAGATTGGTCAGGCCGGCGCTCACGAGGCATACCCCGGACGGTGCTGGCGCAGCAGGTGGCGCAGTTGTTCCACCAGATCGTCGGCGGTGGACAGCGGCAGCAGTGGAATACCCAGGCGCAGGCTGAGTTCGGTCCAGCGTTCGCGCCGCTGCGCGGCTTGGTCGGCGTAACCCTGGCGCACGTCCGCCCGGTCGGTATCCAGTTCGACCTCGGCACCGCCGCTGGTGAAGCGCAGCAGACCGGCCTGGGGCAATTCATGGTCGAGGGGGTCGGAGAGCGGCAGCAGCACCAGGTCGCTGTGCCGCGACAGCAGGGTGAGATGCTGCTCGGTCGCCACGTCCAGGCTGCGCTCGTCGCAGATCACCAGCGCCAGGCTACCGGGGCGTAGCACCTCGCGGGCCCGCCGCAGTACCTGGTTGAAGGTGATGCGCGGCACCTGGGCCAGCGCTGGGTCCTGCAGGGCCCGGTTGGCGTTGAGCAGATGATCGAAGAAGCGCAGCAGATTCTGCTTGCTGCGCCTTGGACGTACCTCGTGCAGCCGCTCGCCACCGAAGATCATGCCGCCGATGCGGTCGTTGTGCTCCAGCACCGCCCAGCCGATCAAGGCGGCCAGGCGCCCGGCCAGCACCGACTTGAACTGCTGGCGGGTGCCGAAGAAGGTGCGCGGGCTCTGCTCCAGCAATAGATAGACCGGCCGCTCGCGTTCCTCATGGAACAGCTTGGTGTGGGGTTCGCGGGTGCGGGCGGTGACCCGCCAGTCGATGGCGCGCACGTCGTCGCCAGGCTGGTAGGCGCGCACCTGGTCGAAGTCCACGCCGCGCCCACGCAGGCGCGAGTGATGCAGGCCGATCAGCGGGCTGCGGCGGCCGGCGGCGGAAAACAGCTGCACCTCGACCACCCGGTGGCGCATCTCGATGAGCTCGCCCAGGCCCAGGGTCACGCCGCTGCGCTCGGGCATCTCAGGCCACGGCCACCAGATCGAGGATGCGTTGCACCACCCGGTCGTGGTCGATGCCGGCGGCTTCCGCCTCGAAGGACAGGATGATCCGGTGGCGCAGCACGTCGAAGACCACCGCCTGGATGTCCTCGGGGCTGACGAAATCCCGTCCGGCCAGCCAGGCATGGGCACGGGCGCAGCGATCCAGGGCGATGGAGCCGCGCGGACTGGCGCCGTAGGTGATCCAGTGCGCCAGGTCCGGGTCGAAGCGGCCCGGGGTGCGGGTGGCCATGATCAGTTGCACCAGGTATTCCTCCACGGCATCGGCCATGTACAACCCCAGCACCTCGCGCCGCGCCGCGTTGATGGCCGCCTGGGTGACGCGCTCGGTGGGCAGGGTCTCGCCGTCCAGGGCTTCGCCGCGGGCTTGGGCCAGGATGCGCCGCTCCACCGAGGCATCCGGGTAGCCGATCTTCACGTGCATCAGGAAACGGTCCAGCTGGGCCTCGGGCAGCGGATAGGTGCCTTCCTGCTCGATGGGATTCTGGGTGGCCATCACCAGGAACAGCTCGGGCAGGGCGTAGGAGGTGCGGCCGATGCTCACCTGGCGCTCGGCCATGGCCTCCAGTAGCGCCGACTGCACCTTGGCCGGGGCGCGGTTGATCTCGTCGGCCAGCACCAGGTTGTGGAAGATCGGCCCCTGTTGGAAGGAGAAAGTCGCCGTATCCGGACGATAGATCTCGGTACCGGTGATGTCCGCCGGCAGCAGATCGGGGGTGAACTGGATGCGGTGGAAGTCCGCCTCCAGGCCTTCCGCCAGATCCTTGATGGCCTTGGTCTTGGCCAGCCCCGGGGCGCCCTCCACCAGCAGGTGCCCATCCGCCAGCACCGCGATGAGCAGCCGTTCCACCAGGGTTTCCTGGCCGAGGATCTGGCTGGTCAGATAGGTGCGCAGCACCTGCAGAGCGTCACGGTGAGCCATGGGGCATCCTGAATACGGCGCGGGAGCGGTGAAAGGTGCGCAATTTTACTGCAAGCGGCGGCTGACGCCCATGCCTGCGCGGAGGTCGTTACCAGGCAACGGCTTGACGAAAATTTGACGACGGCTGCGTCAGGCTGCGCCTTTGCCGGCGCGACCGGTGGTCCCGCTTTGCCGGCTAGGTAGGTGCCAGCGCTGGCGCAGCGGCGCCGGACGGTTAAACTCCTCCGCCTGCCAAGCGCACGCGACCTTCCCGTCGTCGGTCCCGCGCCGCTAATCCTCGCCCTTTTGACCAGGTGTTTTCATGTCACAAACGGAAGTCCCGCAATCCCCTCGCGCCCTCGGCGTCCGGTCGGTGCCAACGCTGGGCAGCCATCTCGGCTTCGTGCTCGGCTGCGCCCTGTCCCTGATGGTCATGTTCACCCTGCTGCGCCTGGCGCTGCTGGGCTACAACACCGACCTGATCGGCAATTCGCCCTTCGCCACCTTCGCCGAAGCTTTCTTGAATGGCGCGCGCTTCGACCTGCGCCTGGTGGTCTATCTCTGCGCCCCCTCGCTGTTCTGCCTGTTCAGCCTCAGGGCCATGGCCGCCCGCCGTCTGCAGGCCGGCTGGTTCACCCTGGCCGCCAGCCTCTGCCTGCTGCTGGGCGTGGGCGAGCTGAACTTCTACCGGGAATTCCACCAGCGGCTGAACAGCCTGGTGTTCCAATACCTGCAGGAAGACCTGCACACCGTCAGCAGCATGATCTGGAACGGCTTCCCGGTAGTGCGGCTGCTGCTGGCCTGGGCCGTGGCGACCCTGCTGCTGGGCCTGGTGTTCTTCGGCATCGAGCGGGCCACCCGGCGTTATGCGGCACCCAAGCCTGCCGCCTGGTACCGCCGCGGCGCGGTGTTCATGCTCTGCCTGGTGGTGGCCGTCATCGCCGCCCGCGGCACCCTGAGATCCGGTCCGCCGCTGCGGTGGGGCGATGCCTACACCACCGATTCCATGTTCGCCAACCACCTCGGCCTGAACGGCACCCTGACCCTGATCGACGCCGCCGAGAACAGCTTCTCCGATCACCGCGACAACAGCTGGAAGGCGACCATGCCGGCCGCCGAGGCCCTGGCCGTGACTCGGCACATGCTGCTGACGCCGCGCGACGAGCTGATCGACGCCGACAAGGCCGCCGTCCGCCGGATCTACAGCCCGCCGGCCGAGGGCCAGCTGCCCCAGGTGCGCAACGTGGTGGTCATCCTCATGGAGAGCATGGCTGGCCGCTACATCGGCGCCCTGGGCAACCAGGACGGCATTACCCCGAACTTCGACGCCCTGGCCAAGCAGGGCACCCTGTTCACCCGCTTCTTCTCCAACGGCACCCATACCCACCAGGGCATGTTCGCCACCATGGCCTGCTTCCCCAATCTGCCGGCCTTCGAGTATCTGATGCGCATGCCCGAGGGCGCCCACCAGTTCTCCGGCCTGCCGCAGCTGCTCAGCACCCGCGGATTCGACGACGTCTACGTCTATAACGGCAAATTCCAGTGGGACAACCAGTCCGGCTTCTTCAGCAACCAGGGCATGACCCGCTTCGTCGGGCGTGAGGACTTCGTCAATCCGGTGTTCATGGACCCGACCTGGGGCGTCTCCGACCAGGACATGTTCGACCGCTCGGTGCAGGAACTGGACAAGCTGGCCAAGGCGCCGGACGGCAAGCCCTTCTATGCGCTGCTGCAGACCCTGTCCAACCACACCCCCTATGCTCTGCCCAAGGACCTGCCGGTCACTCCGGTCACCGGCCACGGCTCGCTGGACGAACACCTCACCGCCATGCGCTACGCCGACTGGTCCCTGGGGCAGTTCTTCGCCAAGGTCAAGCACGAGCCCTGGTACCAGGACACCCTGTTCGTCATCGTCGGCGACCACGGCTTCGGCAACAACGAGCAGATCACCGAGATGGACCTGTCGCGCTTCAACGTGCCGCTGCTGCTGATCGGCCCGGGCGTGCAGGAAACCTTCGGCGCCCGCCGCGACACCGTCGGCAGCCAGATCGACGTGGTGCCCACCGTCCTGGCCCGCTTCGGTAAGCCCACCCAGCACCAGTGCTGGGGCCGCGACCTGCTCGGCCTGCCCCAGGACGATCCGGGCGTGGCGGTGATCAAGCCCTCGGGCAGCGACCAGACCGTCGCCCTGGTCACCGGCGACCGCATCCTGGTCAAGCCGCGTGACCGCGACGCCGTGCTCTATCGCTATCACCTGGGCACCGAGGCCGGTGGCGAGGTGCTCAAGGGCGATGCCAGTGCGCCCGAGCTGCAGAAGCGCCTGGAGGCCTTCATCCAGACCGCCACCGCCAGCCTGCTCGGCAACACCACTGGCATGACCGACAGCAAGGCTGCCGCGGCCCAGCGGCAGTAATCCTCGCTCCATGAAAAAGGCCGCCCGAGGGCGGCCTTTGCTTTGATCGGCAGCGATCAGGCGGCGATGACCACGTCTTCGGCCTGCAGACCCTTGTCCCGCTGGATCACCGAGAACTCCACGCGCTGGCCCTCCATCAGCACCCGATGACCTTCGCCACGGATCGCGCGGAAATGCACGAAGATGTCGTCGCCGGTATCCCGGGAGATGAAGCCGAAGCCCTTGGAGGTGTTGAACCACTTCACCGTGCCCCGCTCGCGGTCATCGGCCAGCGGGCGTGCCGGCACGGCGGCCGCCGCGGCAGGCCGGGTGACTGGGCGCGGCTGGGCTTGCACCTCGGCGGCGGGCAGGCTGCCGGCCGGTGCGCGAAACTTCTCCGGCAGGCTGGCCAGGGCCGCGACCAGGGTCAGCCCCAGGGGTAGCAGTTCGGCAGGCAGGCCACCGATGTGGGTGAGCGGTGCGAGCAGGATGAACGTCTGCAGCACGACGGAGATCACCAGCAGGGCGCTGGCGAGTTTCTGGGTGCCGCTGCTGCGGCTACGGGAGAAGGGCGTGAAGAGGAGGGTGGCAAGGCCCAACAGGGCCAGATGGATGGACTCGGGTTGATCGAAGGACGAGGTGTCGGACTGCAGTCCGGGAATGGCCGATAACAGGAGCGCAGCAGCGCCCACCACGACATGGACAGTAGATAACGTGTTCAATGTGAAATCACCTTGGGGTCAAGAACTCGGATCTGCCGGAACTGCCATGACGATGCACGGCAGCGGCGTGACCCGGCGCAGAACGCGCGGCCTTATTAAACCCAAAAGGTGAGAGGCGCTCAATCGTGGCACCGCTGCGAAGCTATCCTCGCAGCGGCACGGTGACTCAGGCGGTGAGCAGGCTGCGCAGCATCCAGGCGGTCTTCTCGTGGATCTGCATGCGCTGGGTCAGCAGGTCGGCGGTGGGCTCGTCGCTGACCTTGTCCAGCAGCGGGAAGATGCCCCGCGCGGTACGCACCACGGCTTCCTGGCCCTGTACCAGCAGGCGGATCATCTCCTGGGCGTCCGGAATGCCTTCCTCTTCCTTGATGCTCGACAGGCGGGCATAGGCAGCATAGGTGCCCGGTGCCGGGAAACCCAGGGCGCGGATGCGCTCGGCGATGTCGTCCACCGCCACGGCCAGTTCGGTGTACTGGGTCTCGAACATCAGGTGCAGGGTGTTGAACATCGGCCCGGTCACGTTCCAGTGGAAGTTATGGGTCTTCAGGTACAGGGTGTAGGTGTCGGCCAGCAGGCGCGACAGGCCCGCGGCGATCTCGGCACGATCCTGCTCGGCGATTCCGATGTTGATTTCCATTCTTATGGCTCCTGTGCGGTCGGTTGCGAAAGGCTTCGAGGCTATCACAGAACCGCTGGCCGTTTAGCCAGTGTTTACCTGTCGAGCTCTGTGGCCTGCTACGGTAAAATCGTGACGGATGATATAGAATCCCCCGTTCTGTCGAGCGCCTGCCCAGCCGGTGGGGCGCCTCCACGCATTCAGCCTGTTCTAGAGAAGCGAAAACACGATCATGATGCGCAGCCACTATTGCGGCCAGTTGAACGAGAGCCTGGACGGCCAGGAAATCACCCTCTGCGGTTGGGTCCACCGCCGCCGTGACCACGGCGGGGTCATCTTCCTCGACATCCGCGA
>Ga0157359_1000538_pt1 | contig 14056 bp, 13 predicted proteins | sample AttcapACBM3_FD_111482 | JGI IMG/M metagenome (GOLD analysis project Ga0157359, IMG submission 111482) | Fungus gardens microbial communities from leaf cutter ant in Botucatu, State of São Paulo, Brazil - Atta capiguara ACBM3 | ecosystem: Host-associated > Fungi > Mycelium > Unclassified ...
ACACAGCATGATGTAAATGTTGTTTACATAAATCATAATAGTGGCGAGATAGGAGCATGTATTTCCGGCGATGAATTACATATCATTGCTAAAAATTTATTTTATTTTTTTTCGCAAATTAATATTGTGCAAAATTTAATTATTGATTTATATGATTCTAACCCTAGAGGTGAAAATGGAGGATATAAGAAAGGTTTCTTGGAAGAACTAAAGAAAGTTCTTATAAAAGAAAATTTAATATTAGATGTGGATTATTTCCTAGAGTTTTTTTATGGGTAAGGTATAAAGGTTATTATATAATTTGAAGTAGTGCTTCAATGTATTTGGAAGGGATGCTTACAGGATTATTTTGATGATTCAAATGGGTTACCAAAATTTTGTAAAGAGGTCGGTCTTGATTGGTTAGATCAGAATTTCATGGGATATTATTATGACGAGCGGTCTAATGATGTAAGATCTCTTATAGATGATACGCCAGAGCCAGATCATCATGATAAAATGTTAAAAGGCTGTTTGGATAAAGGGATAAAAGATGCGAATGCTATGTTTTACTACTGGGGTGATGATCTAATAAAAATTGATAAAGATATAATACTTTAACTTATATTGGCACTTATGTGTGGGATTAAGGTTTTGTATTTTATACAGATATTAAAAATATTTTGACCTATGAATCGTTTCCTTATTTCCGGGAAAAATCCACCAGATCTGCCAGATAATGAGGATTCGAACGTAATTCAGTATCATCCCCACCATATAACACGGTCAGAGCAGAAACTTCCATGGCCCAATATCCCCAGCAATCAGGGCCGATCAATCGCTTAGTTTTTTTCGCCGCTTTCGGTGACATTTGAAAGAATTCCCGATACTGCGTTTGCAAATAACCGGACAAATTCGCAGGGGTGAAAACGGGGTTATCATTCAGCGCAGCAAACAGGGTAGAAAACGGACGCGGATGGAAGATGGCATCAGCAGCTTCGGTTAAGCCCAGGGCAGGTGCCGTGAGATAATCCAACAGCCTGTCAGTATCAAAATGCAGAACATGTTCCACAAGTGCAGGCAACTGTTCCTGTTCATTGAGCAATACTCCCATCGCTAATAACTGCAATGCAAAAGGGTACTCTTCCCGGGAACGGGGCGTTAATAATGCACCAGTGGTGAGTTCAATGTTCTGTTGTTGCAGACTGTTATGAGCGTGATTCAGTAACTGTGCCTGATGTAACCACAATTCAACCACTTCAATGTATAACTGGCGCAATACCTGACCGTCAAAGCCGCGATCAATCCCCTTTAATAAAAGATTACTGCCAGCCTCTGCGGCGGCTTTCCATTGCCAGACATATTCCAGTGCGGCGTGACCTTGTAAAACTGAGGAATCATCATGCTCTGCCCGGCAATAACGGGTAAGCAGTGCAATATTTGCATTCCAGTCTGCCTGCCAGTCATCCAGGCGTATTGCCCGGCGTGGCGTGGCTGAGGTTTTGGGTAATGTTTTCCAGCGTGGGATAGCATTGTTGAGCAGAGATGAGATCGTCATGGTAGACTTAAAAAAATTTCTATTCGTAACAGCAGAATACATGATTTCAGGCCGTGTGCTAAGAATTCTTGGCTGGGTGGAATAGGTTTTAACAGATGAGAAGATACTGATGCTTTCTGTTGTATCGCCAGAAAAGGAGAAAAAATAACGTGTTCGGATATGTCGTATTGAGTATGGGCATTATTTTTGCAGGCTATTCAATTTATGCACAATCTGTCTTGAGTCAGTTAGTCCGATTTGTACGCTCTTCTCCTGAGATTATGAACAAGACCGGTCGAATATCGGACTTTTACTTTGTGACAGATCTTGCCAGATGTCGATATGGATTAGTGCATTATTTATATCGTAATGCGCAAGCGCCAACAGAATTAGCTGCGAAATTTCCTGATTACGATCATCTGCGTAAAGTATCTAATATCGCTTATGGGTTGCATTTGCTTTTTGGTATTACAGTTTTGTCCGGAGCAGTTTTTGTTTTTAGATAAGAGATGTTTTACATCATAGATAAAAAATAGATCTGTTTTCGATGCGTTACTATTTGTGCACGGATATATCACACCAACAAAAGGAAAGGTAAATTTACAAAAAACAAAAAAATACTTCTATTTTTGCGACATATTCCTAATGAATTCAGTCAATCATTCTGACATCCTGAATGTCATTCAATGATGAATATGTTTACCGAGGATATTATGAAAAAAACAGTAATCGCACTTTCAACTCTGTTACTGGCTTCTTCCGTCTTTGCTGAGACTTCTCAGGTAACAAACAGCGTGGTGGAAAAAGCGCACGAACAAGCGAATACCGCGAAGGAAAAACTGCATCAGGCAGAACATAAAGGCGAAGAACTGAAGCTGAAAGCACAGCATGCCAGCGAAGGAAAGCAGGACAGCATGGGCAGCACAATGAGTGAGAAAGCGCAGGAAACCTGGCACAAAACTCAGGAAGGTGCTGAAAAAGGTTGGGATGCGACCAAAGAGAAAACCGAAAAAGGCTGGAATGCGACTAAAGAAGGCGCAGCTAAAGGTTGGGACGCAACCAAAGAGAAATCCCAGAAAGGCTGGGATGCCACCAAAGAAGGCGCAGCCAAAGGTTGGGACGCAACCAAAGAAAAATCCCAGAAGGGTTGGGATGCCACCAAAGAAGGGGCCGCTAAAGGTTGGGACGCAGCTAAAGAGAAATCTCAGAAAGGATGGGATGCTACTAAAGAAGGTGCAGCTAAAGGTTGGGATGCCACCAAAGAGGCCGCCAGTGATTTGAAAAAGAAAGTGACTGAGTAATCTTTCGAAATTGAATAAAGCAGATTGTTCAGAAGCGGATCATATGATCCGCTTTTTCATGTTTATAACTTATGTGCCTGACAACGAACAATATGCAAAACCTGACTCGGTATTGATTTTGTTGGCATTCATTGATGAATAACCGGGCGATTCCCCAAAAAAATATCGCCACAGATAAATCTTCAGTCATTACTTCCAGGCATTAAACCAGCCAAGACCTTCCTGGGTGGAATGACGAGGTTTATATTCACAACCAATCCAGCCACTATAGCCTACTTCGTCAAACAGATTGAAAATCCATGTGTAATTAATTTCACCATCATCCGGTTCATGTCTGTCCGGCAGTGATGCGATTTGAACATGCGCATACTGACCGGCAAACTCACGGATCAGATAACTTAAATTACCATCCACTTTTTGTGCATGGAAAGTATCTAACTGAACGAAAATATTTGGTTGATTGACTTCTTTGACAATATCTAATGCCTGATACTGGCTGGAAAAAAGATAGTCAGGCTTGATCCCCGGGCTTAATGCCTCGATCAATATCCGTTTGTCATGTTTGGCAAACTGTTCTGTTGCATAACGGAGATTTTCAATAAATGTGGTACGACACTGGGCGGCATCAGTACCTTCAGGTACAACGCCTGCCATGATATGAACCTGTTCACAATCAAGAGCGATCGCATATTCCAGTGCTAAATCAATATCCGCGTGCGCTTCTGCTTTCCGTCCCGGTAGCGCTGCACGACCCCATTCACCGGCATCAATATTTCCGGCGTTAGTATTAAAAAGAACCAGTGTCAGTTTATGACGTTCAAGCTGCTCTTTAATCTCGCTGGCGGGATAATCATAAGGGAACAAAAACTCTACAGCTTTAAAACCCACTTTAGCAGCAGCAGCAAATCGTTCCATAAAAGGAACTTCAGTAAACATCATGGATAAGTTAGCAGCAAAACGTGGCATGGTTTTATTTCCTGAGTTGTGCAATTTCATCTGCGGTTAAATAACGAATTGGCCGTTCACCAAGGGCAAAAATCAGTTTTGCCGTTTCTTCCAGTTCTTCCATGTTATTCGCTGCTTCCTGCAAATTTTCACCACAAACAACCGGTCCATGATTAGCTAACAGGAATGCCTGATATTCAGGGGCCAGTTTTGCCAAATCATGGGCAATTTGCTCATCGCCAGGACGATAGTAGGGAACCAAAGGAATATTTCCCATACGCATAACGACGTAAGGTGTAAATGGACGAATAACGTTTTTGGGATCCAGTCCTTCCAGACAGGAAAGTGCTGTGGACCAGGTACTGTGCAAATGTACCACCGCTTTACACTTTGGGTTATTACGATACAGAGCCACATGGAACCGGACTTCTTTTGAGGGGTTATCGCCACTCAGATGTTCATTCTGCAATGTGACTTTTGACAACCGTTGTGCTTCAAGGCGTCCCAGGCAGGAACCGGTTGGTGTTGCCAAAATATTCCCATCAGGCAGGAGTAAAGAAAGATTCCCTGCTGATCCGGTGGCATAGCCGCGCTGAAAAAAAGAATCAGCGATTCTCACCATCTCTTCCCGCCAAAACTGCTCATCTTTTATCATTGTCGTCATACCTGAAATTCCTGTTGCGCGCGCGCGAAAAAGGCTTCATCGCCAAAGTTACCTGATTTAAGCGCCAGAGAAACAGGCGTGTGCAGAGCATTAACCCATGGAACGCCAGGTGAAATACAAGGACCAATATGGAATCCTTTAATACCCAGACTCTGGGTAACAATGCCGGAGGTTTCACCCCCCGCCACGATGAATCGTTTGATGCCACCGGTTACTAAACATTTTGTCAGACGGGCAAAAAGATCTTCCACAATGTGGCTGGCCTGCGTTGCACCGTATTCCTGCTGGATTTTGGCTAATTCATCGGCGGGTGTGGTTGCGGATACCAGCGGTGCCAACTCGCTTGTTTGTTCCAGTACCCATTGCGACAGTTCCTGCGCATAGGTTTCCCGGGATTCAGCCGTCAGGCAACGTGCAACATCCACACCTTTAAAAGGGGCCAGTTGCTTATAATGTTTAACCTGCTGATTGGTCATCTGTGAGCATGAACCGGAAAGTACAACAGCGCGGCCGGAACGAGGATAACCCGCGCTGTGTCCCTGAGTATGATCGACTTCAGATAACTGACGCGCCAGTCCAATAGCCAGACCTGAACCACCTGTTACCAGAGGATAATCGCGTAGTGCCTCTCCCTGAATTTCCAGATGTCGTTCGTTCAGTGCATCAAGCGCAACGTAGCGGTAGCCTTCCTGCTGTAAGCGGGTTAATTCAGCGCGTGTTGCTTCCACACCTTTATCCAGTGTCTGAGCAGTGATAACACCGCAACGTCCCTGCGCTTGTCTTTCCATCAGACGAGGAAGATAACTGTCCGTCATTGGATTCACCGGATGGTGGCGCATACCGGACTCTTCCAGCAGTTGCTGCATGACAAACAGATATCCCTGATAAACGGTACGGCCATTGACTGGCAGAGCAGGGGAAATAACAGTTAATGGTGTATTGATCGCTTCCATTAACGCATCTGTTACCGGACCGATATTACCCTGTGCGGTACTGTCAAAAGTGGAACAATATTTAAAATAAATTTGTTGGCAACCTTGTCGCTTCAGCCAATGTAGCGCAGCCAGAGATTGTTGAACCGCATCCTGTACGGCACAGGAGCGAGTTTTCAGGCTGATAACAACAGCTTCACACTCTTCAGGCTGGTCACCTGTTGGGACATCATTAATTTGTACGGTAGGTATACCGTTTTCGACTAAAAAGCTGGCAATATCAGTTGCACCTGTGAAATCATCAGCAATAACACCCAGTTTTAACATGACAGACCTCCAAATAGTGCTTCATGCAGCTTCGCTAAACAGGCGTATGCTTTCTGGCTGCAGTTAGTTACAGATACCATAATCACCTTTTATGTTAATTTTAGTGATGTAATGTTATGTGTTGTGAATATAATCTTTAACCGGAGCAATTAAGGTGAGTTGATTCACAAAAAAACACATGAAGCTGTTATATTTTTGTGAGGTTCTGTGCTCAAAGAACGTAATCAGTGATAATGAAATACATAATAAGAGTACGGCAGAACAAAAAAAGGAGCTGATGTTGATCCCCTTAAAACGTCGACAAATAATTCTTGAGATGGTGGCAGAGAAAGGCATCGTCAGTATTTCTGATCTGACTGACTGTATGAACGTGTCGCATATGACCATCCGTCGTGATTTGCAGAAATTAGAAGAGCAGGGTGCCGTCGTTCTGGTTTCCGGAGGGGCTCAGTCGGCAATCCGCATAGCACATGAACCGTCACACCAGACAAAAACAGAACTGGCGACACCGCAAAAAGCGGCCATTGGTAAGTTGGCAACCAGTTTGATTCAACCGGACAGCTGTATCTATCTGGATGCAGGGACAACCACGCTGGCCATTGCTCAACAGCTGACAGGAATGGATAAGCTTACGGTTGTGACTAATGACTTTGTGATTGTTGATTACCTGATGAATCACAGCAGTTGCACAATTATTCACACCGGAGGTGCTGTCTGTCGGGAAAACCGGTCGTGTGTGGGTGAAGCTGCTGCGACATTGTTACGGGGGCTGATGATTGATCAGGCCTTTATTTCTGCTTCTTCCTGGGGATTACGCGGTATTTCAACACCAGCGGAGGATAAAGTAACGGTGAAACGCGCCGTGGCAGAGGTTAGCCGCAGTAAAGTTCTGGTTTGTGATGCCACAAAATATGGGCAGGTTGCTACCTGGCTGGCTTTACCGCTATCAGAATTTGACCATATTGTCACGGATGATGGGTTGCCGGAGAGTGCTGTGCGGGCATTGGCTAAGATGGATATTGCGTTGTTGATGGCGAGTCAATAAAACTCATCTGTGGAATAATAAAAGTGGCCTGCTATGGCCTGAATAGCTCTAAGAAGGGGCCTGATAAAAAAAGGCCCCGATAAAATTACTTTTTCACTGATAAAAATATTACTGATTAACTAATGTCATTCTTAATGCAATTCCAGTTTTTCCAGGAAGGGCCAGTTTGTCACCCATTTTATAAGTTTCCGGAAGACGAGTGATTGTCATATTCCAACTGTCAATAATATCAATATAGTAAGATTTTCCTTCCGGTAGCATAGCGAGCCATTTAAATGCCGGTTGGTTTTCTCCTAACCATACTAATAAATAATCATCTCCCATATGACCTATGAGGGTATCCCATTGTGCATTTTTTTGTATGCGTTTAGGAAATAAGCGTTTAGATGATCCTTCTTCCAAAATACTCCGTAAGAAAGCAATGCGAGGAGTACTTTCACCTTTTAATACTCCGCCATGTGACCACCATATGATATCGTCATCACTTAAATAGCTTTCACCATGAGTTACATAGCCACCAGCACAAACACCTTCCCAGAAAAGATTTACCATTTTTTGTGCGGTGATACATCCCCAACCACAATCAATATTACCTTCATATCGACATTCATCTATCACTATTGGTTTCGAATATTCATTACGCCAACCAGGAACAAACCATAGATCATGGTGTTGAATACTTGCATGGGTCAGTAAATTAGAATGATGATCATACCAATGGTCATTGTTTGTATAATGTAATGGTGGTGTATGCCAATTATGGATAGACATTAAATGGCCATAAGGATCTTCTTTTGATATTTGTTTTATTCTGGTATCCCAAAAACTCATCGTTTTTTCTTTTAATAAGTCGAACTCGTTAGCCAGTGACCACCAAATATTACTAAAGCTGGATAGACGTGCGACTAAATATTCAACATATCGACTATCAATTTCTTCATCCATTTGAGAAAAACCCCAGCGATCATAAGGATGAAAAATGATGAGATCAGCTTCAATACCACGTCGTTTTAGTTCATCTATCTGAGATTCAAGTTGCCTGAAAAACACACAGTCAAAACGTGAGAAATCGAAACCATCCTCAATATTCCCGGGGAAAGCAAAACGTTCTGGCTCTTTGAAATTATAAGTATAATGTTTAGGGAAAACACACATTCTTATTTTATTAAATGGTGAGTTCTCCAAAGATGCTAATGTTTTTTTCTGAATGTCATCTGATTGATGATTCCAAACATAAGCAGTCGTTCCAAAAGGATAATAAGTTTTCCCATTAGCATATTTAAAATGATAGATCGCATCTCTTTCTACAGGGCCTGTTTCCTCCTGAGATGCTGCTTCGCAGTATACTGAACCTTCAATGTTATTTAACTCATCAATGTTACTTTGAGTGATGAATTCCCAATTTCCCTCTTGTTGGGGCATAAAACGCAAAATAAATCGACCGTCATCATCATAAAATCCACGGACTGTTTTATTTATGTTTCCATTTTTAAAGGTAGCAACCATCCAGGTAGATGTGAAATGTTTAGGATTATTACTAATTGAAAAAATAAATTCAGCTCGGGACCATTTAGTAACGTGAATAGATGATGGAGATAACAGCATATAAAACTCCTCTTTATTCTAATTAATTTTCTTAACAATCCCCCCGATTTTTATAAAAACCGGGGGTGTTATTTTTTAACTTGTCTGAGTAGCACCTTTGGTTAAAGGTTCTTCCTTCTTATCAAATTTAAGGAACAGGAGTAAGCCATATGTAATGAAGTGGAAAATAGCAGGAACGCCAGCGATCAAGAATAAAATCATGTGTGTAGTATTACTTGATACAGCCTGCCCTGCATGATATCCGCTGGCGGCTAAAGCCAGACCAACAATCCCTCCAGCAAGGGCTAAACCGACTTTCATTGAGAAAAGTGTTCCGGCAGCAATAATTCCCGACATTTTAACACCAGAACTGGCTTCACATGCATCTGCACAATCAGATGGCAATGCCCAGATGGTCATTGATCCCATACTAGTCATCATGACAGAGAGGAATAAAAATACACAAGCCAGTTCAATCTGATTAGGACTGACGAAATATAAACAAAGGGCTGCGATACCACCACCAACTTCTGCAAATTTCAGACTACCTAATTTCGAAAGAATTCCTCGTTTGACCAGATGGATGGTGAAAATTGGTGCTATGATTCCAGCAATAGCTGTTGCGGACAATAATCCAGAGACGAATAGATCTCCTCGATCCAGAAAATATTTAACAAAATAGATCGTCATACTACCTTTGATGGAGAAGGCAATAGAATTAGTCACTTGAACAAGAAAATAAATAACTGTTGGTTTAGATTTTAGCATAATGCTAACTTGCTTAAAGAAGGATATTTTTGCATGGGTGATTGGAGCCTGATAACGTTCTTTTGTGCCCCAAAAGCAAGCCAATAACATCATTGTTGCTAAAATACCAATAAACGTCATAGCCATCATATAGGCACGGGCTTCATTGGTTTTGCCATACCAGGCTACAAATAATGGAACTACTGAAGAACAGATTAAGAAAGCCATTTTAGCTAATGGGAAACGCCATGCATTAGTGCTTAAACGTTCCATTGGATCAGCGGTTAAGGTCGTTAATAATGCAACATAAGGAACTACAGTTAATGCATACATCAAAATTAAAAACAGGTAAGTAACATAAGCATAAATCAGTTTACCTGTTGGTGTAAATTCTGGGGCAATAAAAACCAATAAACAGGAAAGACCATAAGGAATAGAAAAGTAAAGAAGGAAAGGTCGATAAGAACCATGTTTTGATCTTGTCTTATCGGCAATGCTACCAACAAAAGGATCAAAAAATGCGTCAACTAAGCGCGCTACAATAAATAGAACACCCATTGCGGCAGCAGATATCCCAAGAACATCAGTATAAAAATAGGGCAAGAACATCATTGTCATGCCAAGAAAAACATTAGCTGAAGAATCACCCAGTCCATAGCATATTTTTTCCCTGACAGTTAATTTATATTTCTGTTCCATCTCTACCTCTCAGTATGAATGTTGAATTATTATACATTTTGCCAGTTTCTTGATGGTCATCTGGTGGTACAGACTGGACCGGTATTACATATAGATAGAATTTTTTCGCTCAGAGTATTGGTCATATGATAATCCCCCGTAAGACACTGAACATAAAGGTGGCTAATTTTTCATTCATGAATATTTATTCATAAAGAATGTAAAACATGGTTGTTGTAAATGATACGTGCCATAACTATGCTTCGTTAATTTTAGTTATATTATGTTATTAGTTGTGAACGCAAGACTTAAATTGAGTACCGTGGTGAGTGATGTCACAAAAATGAACATTTTACTTTTATGATATATCAGCTACTGAAAAAATTTTTTATCTTATGGATAACTGTAAGACCATTTTCTGGAAGTAAACATGGATGGGCGGAAGTGTAACGATATTCGATATGGCTATTTAGGAGGCATAGCAAGAGGATGATTATCTATAAAAAGCCGGGTATCTTTGCCCTGCCCCCGGCCTTTACATTATCAGTCACTTATCACACGTTAGCTTGCTCTGCCTGATATTCTCTTACCATTTCATCAAAAGAAGTATTCGCTTCAAAGCCAAGACGGCGGGCATAGTCGGCATGGAAATCACCCGGCCATGAGTTAACGATATTGATAATAGCTTGATCAGGGTTATAGCTGATACGTGAAACCACCTCATCCCCGGCAATACGACGCAGTGAATCAATCATTGTATCTACAGTCACTGACAAGCCACACAGGTTAATCACCCGGCCTTTATCCAGTTCTTTACCATCCAGTTCATGACCACGAACCAGAGCAGCTACGGCTTTATCCGGAGACATTAGCCACAGACGGGTGTCAGTGCTGACTGGGCAGTTTGAGGTTTCACCATTCAGTGGTTCACGGATAATGCCACTGGCGAAACTGGAAGCCGCCGCGTTGGGCTTACCCGGACGAACAACAATGGTTGGCATACGTAGACTACGGCCATCCAGGAAACCTTTACGGCTGTAATCAGACAGCAGCAGATCATTCATGGCTTTCTGTGTACCGTAAGAGCTTTGAGGCATCCATACCTGATCATCAGGTACTTTATCCGGAAGGTGACCACCGAATACCGCAACGGAACTGGTTGTTACCAGACGAACTGTCTGTGGTAAGGCTCGCAGGCGTTCCATAATTTGTCGTGCGGCATCCACATTGATTTTCATACCAAGATCGAAGTTTTGTTCGGCTTGGCCAGAAACGATCGCTGCTAAATGGAATACGCTATCGGTTTGTTCATCAATCAGTTTAGCCAACTCAGCGGGATCGCAAATATCACCGCAAACAATTTGTAAACGCGGATCTTCGATCCCGGTCAGCGGCACAATATCAAAAGCGGTGATGCGGGTAATGGATTGTTGCTGGCCCTGTTGATTAACTAAAGAGCCTTTAGCTAATAATGCCTTAACCAGTTTTTTCCCCAAGAATCCGGCAGCGCCAGTAATAACGATATTCATAATTTTCCTCGTTACAGTTAACGGTTAACAACTCGACCGGGGATCAGGAAGACTGCTGCCGCACCAATAAATAGTGTGCAGGAGATGATCAACATACCGGTGAGGGTTGAATGAGTCAGATCAGTCAGGAATCCCATCAGGTAAGGGGCAACAAAGCCTGCCAGGTTACCAAATGAGTTAATGATTGCGATACCTACAGCGGCCATGGTTCCGCCCAGGAATGCTGTTGGCAAGCTCCAGAACAGAGGAAGGGTACTTAATCCTCCGGCTGCACCCAGTGTCAGACCAATCATGGAAATCCAGACGTTGTGCGCATACAGTGCGGAGATCACCATGCCTACACCACTCATAATGGCGATAATAGCCAGATGCCAGCGACGTTCACGATGTTTATCTGCACTACGAGAAGCCACTAACATGGTCAGAATTGCTGCAGCATAAGGAATGGCAGTTAACAGGCCGACAGTAAAGACATCTTTTACTCCGGCATTACTGACCAGCGTCGGTAACCAGAAGCTGACAGTATAAAAACCGGCGATCAAACAAAAGTAAATTAGGGTCAACAGCCATAATTTGCCATTGCGTAATACAGTACCAAGGCTCACCTGAGCAACGGCAGGTTCTTCCACGGCGTCTTCCTGTACTCGGGCATTCATGATGGCCTTTTCTTCTGCGTTGAGCCATTTCGCATCGTTAATACGATCTGGCAGCAGTTTTAGCAGTAATAAGCCAACTAACAGCGAAGGCGTACCTTGCAAAATAAATAGCCATTTCCAGCCTGCCAGTCCTTGTACATTATGGAAATGTTCCATTACCCAACCTGAAATTGGGCCACCTAATAAGCCTGAAAGTGGCACGGCTGCGGCAAACAAGGCGAACATTTTCCCACGGCGATAAGACGGGAACCAGAAAGAGAGATACAGAATGACACCAGGATAAAAACCAGATTCAGTCAGGCCCAGAAGAAAACGTACGGCGTAAAACTGGAAAGGTGTGGTTACCAGCGCTGTCAGTGGTGCGATGACTGCCCAGCAGACCAGCAAAGCAGCCAGAAGGCGTCGGGCACCAAAACGTTGTAAGGCAATATTGCTGGGTACCTGGAAAAAGAAGAAGCCGATAAAGAAGATACCTGCTCCCAAACCGTAGATAGTTTCAGAAAATGATAAATCATTCGACATTTGCAACTTGGCAATACCAACGTTGATACGGTCAAGATACGCAAAAATATAGCTAACCATCAGTATCGGGAGAATACGCCAGACAGCGCGCTTCCACGCGTTTTCTTCCTGAACACTGACAGAACCGTTAAGCGACGGAACTGATATTTGTGCACTCATGCATCATCCTCTTTGGGCGTTAATAATGGTGAATGTTTGTTATTTTTTGTTATGTTAGAGCCACTCTGGAACTTAATCTGCGGCTTTTGTCACATTACAGACCATTAATTATCATTTTATAACATATTGCGATTCAGGGAGGATGTAATGAAAAGGCTAATTGAATTGTGTTGTAGTGGGGAGAAATTAATCACTTTTTTTGAAGAAAAGTTCCAGAAAAAGAAGCGATGTATCTTGATATTTTAGGACGTAAACTCTAACCGTAAATTTTACTTTTTATGTAAAACAATGAGTTAATGAAATTCTGTTGGATGCAGTTATCCTTCATCTTCACTCGACACATTAGTAGTAGAGGGAACTGACTCGGCTTTCTTCTGCTGATGATGTTCAATCGCACCAGGTACAACATAGATCAGCCGACCTAACAGTATGACAAAACTGATGAAAAGGATTGTTTGGGTGAGTTTTCCAGTTTTCTGACGTTTTTGTAGTGACATAGCGTTGTTCACGCAATTTCCTGTGGAAATCAAAGAAAATAATAGTCTATTAATACACAGCGGACTTCACAGGTCAATGACGGTGAGATGACATTTGAGTGACAATAAAAAGAACTATGATTATCAATCAGATATAATTTTTTCCTTGTTCAGCATCAGAAAATTAGGCATTTATCACCGTCTGTCTTATTGTTAGGTGAGTTTTTTAAAACGGGTACAGGATATAAAAAAGAATCTTAACCAATGAATAAGTCCGCTTTTCTTAAAATGTTTGCCACACGTTTTTGGGGATTACCGTTACTCTTATCTGTTGTGATGATGCCAATCGCGTTTTCACTTTCAGTACGTGTATGGTTATCTGAAGGGTATGTCTATCTGATTTACTTTCCCTGGGCGATGATTATCGCGCTGCTGATGGTGTTCAGTTGGTCGGCATTACCCGGCATTATGCTGGTACTGCTCTGTCGATATGCATCCCTGTATTCGCCTTTGCAGGCATTTACTATCATCAGCGTTTTTTTTATTACCATGGTGATATGTTGGGGAGGGTACAGTTTTCAGGCTAATCGCCGGTGGCGAACAGGATTTGGTGAGTTGCAAACAGCGGCCGGGAGATTGTTCTGGCTGGCATTTTCCCTGCCAACCTTGTTTATTATCCTGATGCAGATTGTCACCCCCATGAACATTCTGCCGCTGTCCCATTCTATTTTTTCCAGTGACTGGTTTTCCATGCATACCCTGCTGAATTATCAGTCGGTGATGCTATCGTTACTTTCCTGCGCTCAGGTATTTTATTTTTCTGTTCGGGTGATCAGTAATCCACGTTTCTTATTTACGTTACGCCAGCGCTGTAAAAATGAATTTGCGTCAACAGTGACCTTAAAAGAGTGGGGCTTTTGGCTGAGCCTGGTGCTTTTTTTACTGTATATGCTGACAAAATTCCGTTCCGGGCAG
>Ga0157359_1000540_pt1 | contig 14027 bp, 7 predicted proteins | sample AttcapACBM3_FD_111482 | JGI IMG/M metagenome (GOLD analysis project Ga0157359, IMG submission 111482) | Fungus gardens microbial communities from leaf cutter ant in Botucatu, State of São Paulo, Brazil - Atta capiguara ACBM3 | ecosystem: Host-associated > Fungi > Mycelium > Unclassified ...
GTATTCAATGGTAATACACCAATCAGCACTTACTCTCACCTTAGACTTCTTCCTATCATCTGAAGTTGTGACCATGCAGTAGACAGATGGTGCAGCACATAAGCTGAAGCCAAGGTCGTTCCACAAGTCTGCTCATCTCTGAGTCCATTCTGTGGACTTTCACCCTAGTGTGAACTGCATCTGACAACATTCTTGTTTTGATGGGAGCATTGCTGCATGGGCATGTAACAAACTTGTTGGGGAAGAATAATTGTTTATATTTGTCAATAGGATCTATCTTGTGGCATTTTGACTCTTTGCTGACCAATAAATAAGGTAGCTACTTATCACTACTAGGATAGTCTCAGAATGAAATCAGATTACTAGAGTTCTTTTGGAAGAATTCTTCAAGATTACTAAATATGGTGATAGAGTACAGTTGATAGGGATGATTAGACATATCAAAGATTTGTTTAGTAGCAGAAATGGCATCAGTAATGATAATAATGTGTGTAGTATTTTGTATTTGAATTGCTTAATTAATCTCACATCTAATGGCAAAGAGTTTTGCTTCAGTAGATGCTACATTCATTGTATAATGAATGGTTTTTGTGATAATGTTGATCTCAGCAAATGTGAGAGACTCAGGTAGCAATGTTGTTTTTGATACTAGTATTCAAAATAATGAGAACTGTGTCTTGGTTAATGAGGAAATTCTTGTAAATATTATCAAGTTTGATATAATATGTGATTTTTACATCAGTGTCTTTTCTGTTAACTGAATGAAAAGAAAAATGATTAGAAAAAAGTGTCTATGAGATGAAAGCTAGGTGAAAGTTCTTTATTTAAACTATCAAATGTAAGAAATACTTCATTCAAGTGGTTGTTGATGTTCATTATAGGACTCTTGATTTTCAATCATTGCTTGGCTATAAACTGAGATGTGGTCATACAGTGAGGTTTGGCCTTCTTGAAATGATGTTCATCTAAGAGGGAATTGATTGCATGTTGTTTGGGGAGACTTGTGACATGTAGATGATGTTAACCAATAATCTTGTCAAGATGGAAATGAATAGGGATGAGGCCAGCTATAGTCTTTACTTTATATGTTGGTGAGGTGCAAAATGCTTCTGTAATCTATAAAGCTACTCTTTTTTACATTTTCTTCAATTTCTTGAGTGGCTGATAAAGTGGTACTCCTTCAAAATACCAGAGCTAATATTCATATAAAGTAATGGAAAGGACACATGTTCTGTAGAGTAGTTGTTTGTATGTCAGAGAGAATCCTCTTGTAGAATTGCCCAACATTTTCATGCTCTTGATCATAGACAAGACTTTGTTAGTATAGCAATGAATGTATTAATGAAACAAGAGCTTCTTGTCAAAGAAGAATCTCAAATAATACTATGTATCTTTTAGACAAAGAATAAGACCTCCTAAAGAATGTAAATCTAGAGGTGGGTTGATGTTCTTTGTCAATTTTGAGAAGTAAAATACTTCCAATTTGTTATGCTCAGTAACCAGACTGAACTGGCTAAATAAGGATAAGATGATATCATAAGGTTCATGTTAGATTTTTCATAACTCTTCTCTTGAGAAATAAAGAGTCTATCATTAACAAATATCATAATAAAGAATACTGGTACAGCCATGAGAGATTTCAAAGATATATTCTATCAGTATAGAGGTTCTCAGCAAGAAAAGTATTCAGCTCTGTTTACTTTATAGGTGAAAGAGAGTACACTTTTGATGACTTGAGTTTAGCTCCCAGTGTTAGTTTGTGTTAAGATTGCAAAAAGTAGACTTAGTTTCTCTTTTATTTTATTTTTCATTTTTATTTTCTTTTGGATTTATTTTCCATTTTTCTATTTTTAGAACTTGGGGGTTAGGGTTAGAAGTGATCAGTCATGCTGTCACATCAGTCATGTCTGACGGTATAATTACAACATTAATCATAAGACTAAAGAGAAAGAAGTAGAAGGTTCTGGAACAAAGTGACATTATACAACATGGATACCACATGTTGACCTCATGCCTTACACATGGTCATTGAAGGTAGGGTGCACAGTACTTAGCATGGACCATCTGTAGGAGTATATATCTAACCCTAAGGATCTAAGATCATAACAATTTGATGGCATATTTTCAGCAATACTCAGGGAGAATATCAAAGTTATCTTTGGCAAAGACTGATTCAAACTTCCAGATATGGGAGAGAGTATCTAATTTGTCTTTTTTAGAGTCTACACTTGCTTATAAGCTATAGAGAGCCTCTGTGAGAGAGTAGTCATAGTATAGAGATCTAGGGTAAAATGTTTGGGGATTAGTTGGGTTATAAGAATGTAATCATCTAGTTCTGTTATATATATTCCACAAAGATGCTGAAGAGAGGTTCTTCATCTTTAGAGCTATCTATAAAATTAGAAGTAGAGCTTAAGCAGCACACATCTAACATGTGAATTCTTAACTTCTTGGTCTTTCTTGCTTCTTGGTACTTTGAATAGTAGATAGAACAGTGAGTTATAAATACCTTACTCTTTTGCCAGTTCATTTTTAGATTATTTTATTTAAGTCAGGTAAATTTGAGGATAAGATCTTGTTTCCCTAAGCTGAAGACTATGAGCAAAGTATGCTCAGCATTTTTATGATATACTTGAATATAAACATTTTTCTTGATTTAATTTAATTTAATTTAATTTAAATTTAAATTTTTCATTTATTTTTGACAATAAAGAGGCATATGACTGCAGTCACATGAAATGTCACATGATGTGAGATCATAGGCCTAGACTCCAGGAGAAGAGGCTGGAAGAATAATATCAAGATATATATTAATGGCATATTTACCTCATAGTGTATATATAGTGTACTCATAAATAATATATAGATATCAGAGCAAGGTTATTTATCATTAGCATGGACCATGTATGTATTGTATAAATAGTGTAGAAATGCAGTAGAAACTCCTTGTTGAGTTCTCCTGTGATTCCTATGAGATATCCATCTTTTTAAGAGATTTACTCTAATAATACTATTTGATCTTTGTACTAAGTAGTTGCCACAATAAGCATGTGTCTAGCAATGTAAGACTATGTTCACTACTTTAGATATCTGGCCAGCCTTATTAGGTATTCTATTAATATTATAGACTAGTACAGTCTTGGAAAGTTTGTATATGTTCAAACAGTGCTTTTCTACAAAGACTTTGTCAATGAAGACTCTTACAGTACCAGAGTTTACTAAAACATGTATAGTGAGAAATTCAGAGGTATTAGTAGTCTTTAAAGAAGTTCTACAGGCATTGAGTGTTGTGGTAACCACTAGTCACAAAGACCAATAATTACACAAACAAGTAAAGCTCTTAGTAGGCTATCAATATGGAGATCACAAGAGAACTCAACAAGGAGTTTCTGCTGAATTACTACCCTATTTATATAAGTTACACATGGTCCATGCTATGAATAATTACTCCTGTCCTAATGTCCATACATCGTCCATGAGTATATTATATATATATCATAAGGTAGACATGCTGTTAACATGCTCCTTAATGTCATTTTTCTAGTTTGCTCTCACCCAATCTAGGCTTATGACCTCACATCATGTGACAAGTTATGTGACTGCAGTGTCACATGCCTCTTCATCATCAATAAAAGAAAAAGAAAAAGAAAATCAAAAGAAAAGAAATATAAAATCAAAAAGAAAAATATTAGTTCTCATGTGCATCATAACATTGAGAGTACTGATAGTAGATCAGAGAGGAAGCTTCTTTTCCCATCTAGGCCAATAAAAGAGTAGGTTAATGATAACATAAGATAGAGGATCATATATATCTAAGAAATCACTATTTTACTTGTATTCTTTTATAGGTAGCATAATAAACCTATTATTTAGTGGCCATGGTACACATATTGCTAGTTACTCTACACAAAATTCTTATGATTACTTAATTTGCTATCCAATTCTTCTTGTTCTATGAGTTCTAATTGTTATGCTATTTTGATATTCTTTAACACATTTAAGTCATTAGTTTCTTACATTACTCACTAGTTAACTACCAAACATCCAATCTTGTTGGGCAGTTGTAGACTATGTAGTTTATATTCCCACAGTAGGAAAATTCTTTAATGGGAATGAGGCAGAGTTTGTGGGTAGTGTTCATATCTATGAGAACACTTAGAGAAAGGACTATTAGTGTTTAATACAGGGATAATGATATAGTATGGAATAGCTGTATAAGAATAGGAAAAATTAAAGATTCTCATAGTAGTCATAGGTTGAAGAAGGCTGCTGGAGTTGTGTATTGAGTTAACTAGAACACTTTATTTACTTAGTGGGCTTAGTCTATATATTGAGCAGTATCATACTAGGTAAAAGGATCTATGTCATCTAGTCTTTCTACTGGTAGAGTCATAATTTGATTCTGGATGGCTAATTAGAGTCTGTAGTAGAGCCTGACAACTATGATACATGGATCTGTGTAGTTGGCTTCTAATATGAGAAACTGAAACTCATTTAAGTAGTCTTTTACTATATGGCTCTCTTAGTAATAAGTGGTTTTCTCCAGTTTGTTAATGGTCTTTCTGGCAGCATTAACAGAAAAGAATTACTCTTAGAAGAGCTAATCAAACTTGGACTAGATAGTAATAGGAAAAGTATCTGTGATAGACTCTTCATGGAAAAGGATTGATTATCTCTGACCATTTAAAGGTATAGCCACTTCTAAAGAAGGACAATATCTAAAGAATCTCATTTTAGTCAGAAGCAAACTGTTTAGCAGATAGGCAGATATATAAGAAGCAGAAGCTTAAGAAGGCTTTCCTAGTTTATTAATCACCATTGGAGTCTTGTAGGGGAAATAGATGGAGTTTAGAGAATTAAGGGAGATTTTGAGATATAGAAGTATTAGTAGGTGAGAAGAGTTTCATAATAGGAGAAAGAAAATATCTGCAGAGATAATATTGGATATGAGTGAGTACAGATTTTAGAGTTGATTTATGAAACTAGCTAAGATGTCATTGATATTGTGTTCCAAGGCTTACTGGCACTTGGCTACTTCTCTTAGATAGTGCTAGAGAAGCCCTAAGGCTTTGTTAGTATTAATGAGAGATATTGGGTAGTTGCTGGGAGCAAATATTAGTTAGAAGATAATAAAAGATAAGAAAGGTTGAGATATAGAAATGGGTAGTCCTAGACTTCCAAACCAGTTGATGCATTGAGATTTTGGAGAGAAAGATTTTGTTCAGCTGTTAGAACAACTAGACAAAGAATATAGTGATTTAGTAGAGATTACAACTTCAAGAAGATTCTAAGAGAACAGAATAGGGTTTTTTTAAAGATAGTAGCTATTATAAGTATCTATATTAATTAAGCAGAACAGTTATGATATAAGTAGAAAATGATAGAGACCAGATAGCTAGAAATCTTGATGGAAATGTCTATAAGATTACTTAGATAGAAATAAGCATAGAGAAATGCTGATGAGACTAGTGGTAGCAAGTACAACTTATAGAAGCAGCACTATGGGCTTGTATTGGTGTTGTAACAACCACTAGTCACAAAGACCAATAGCATCACTAAGGTAAACTTATAAAGTAGATATCTTATAGGGATCATAAGAGAACTCAGCAAGAAGTCCCTGTTGTATTCCTACACTATTTATATGATACATAGATAGTCTGTGCTAACAATAAATACCCTACCCTCAAGTCCATATATCATTCATGAGTGCACAATATGTATACTATAAGATAAATATACTTTGATATTATTTTTCTAGCTCCTTCTCTCAAGTTCTAGACTTATGACCTTATGTTATGTGATGTGTCATATGACTGCAGTCATATGCTTCTTCATTGTCCAAGAAAAAGAAAAGAAAAGAAAAATATTTAAGTCTAAGTGCACCATAACAGTTGGAGTTCTTGATGGTTATTGAACACTGTTTTCTTTCCATGGAATTCTGTTTGGGTAATAAATACTATAGGCCTTCAGGGCAGTTTAGAGCTTGCTGTGTAAAAGTGTCAGGTCTCTTTATAATTTGGATTAAAATAAGTGCTCTAGAAAAGAACTAGAGTTGAAAGCTATAGATAGCAATAGGAATAGTACAAGAGCAATATAGAAGCTGGATCTAAAGTAGTGATAGACCTCTTATTGAGTTCCTAAGCATACCTATTACTTTAATAGTAAACAATGCTTTGGTAAAGTAGTAACAAATATATATTTCTTGAAGGATAGATGCTGATCAAAGTAGAAGCCTAAGTATTTCCAGTATGTCTTGGGCTTGAGAGTAGGAGTACTGATTGCTGAGAGGTTCAGCTCTGGGTTAGAGTTGTTATACACTCTAGAAAAATGAAAGATCTCTAACTTGTCATACTCCATGACCAAGCCAAACAATACCATTAAGTTAGTAGCTACTCTATAGCTACTATAAAGCTCTGGCAGGGTTGTATTATACATTTTTCCCTAAGAGATTAGAAGACCATTGTTAATAAATAAGAGAATAAAAGTATTTAAGTTAAGAGCTTGATTTCTAAGCTCAAAAATGCAAATAAGAAGTGCAATATAGAGTGATGAAAGAATAGGAAAGAGCACAGAATCTTGTCCCATGCCTACATCTACATTATAAGCACTAGAATGAAATAAGTTCTAGGAGTACTAAGTTGATCTACCTATAAGATAGTCAAAAAAAGTCCACAATACAATCTGGGAATCCAAAGTGTCTAAGAATAAAAGTAAGCATACTGTAGTTCAAGAGGGAAAGAATTGCACAATATTAAATGCTAATACACTAATTTTGAGTCTTCTGGCCTAGCCAGCTCAAACTAAGTGTATTAGAAACACACTAGTATCTTTAGTAAACTATTAGATCACACTTCTAAGCTGGTGTGGATGAATAACACTATATTTGACCAGTATCAAACTGAAGCCACCTAGCAATTAGTATCTCAATGAGCTTGCCAAGTATGTTAAGCAGAATAATAGGCCTAAATTGTTGTGGCAACCACTAGTCACAACAACCAATAGTAACATAAACAATAAATCTCTCAGTAGGATATTAAGTGGGAATCACAAGAAAACTTGACAAGGAGTCTCTGCTGAATTGCTATCCTATTTATATAAATTACATATGGCCCATGCTAACACTAATTTAACCTTGCCCTAAAGTCCATGTGTTGTCCATGCCTCATTCTTGTGTTTTCCATAAGGACACCATGCCATATATATGTGTCCTGATGTTATTCTTCTAGCCCTTTCCAGTCTAGTCTATGTCTATGACTTCACATCATGTGATATGTTATGTGACTGCAGTCATGTGCCTCTTCATTATCAATAAAAAGAAAAGGAAAAAGAAAATCAAGAGAAAAGAAATATTAAATCAAGTAAAATAGATAAAAGAAAAAGAAAAATGTTACTGCTCAACTGCATCATAACATAAATGTCTTAAAAGTATTATGAGTAGGTCTACCTGGCTTGGATATAATAACAGAAATCAACTCCTTGATGTGTCTAAGCCAATGTAATAGCAATAAACATGCATTGGCCAAAGAGAGGATATCTATAATATAGGTATTGTTAGCTAGGATAAGTTTAAGATACCACCAAGTAATATAGTTGAGACCTAGAGCAGAGATATTAGGATAGGTTTTAAGTGCTTCCTATATTTTCAACAGTGAGAAGAGTGTCTAAGAGTGAGTGGTTTGGCTAAGAATCTTATCTAGAATAGAGAAGTCAATAAAACAATTAGCTGCAGTATAATGAAAATGGTAGAGAGCATTCCACAAGTCTGGGAGGTTGTTGTAGGGTTGCTCTTGAAAGTGAATAAACTATACTACAGGCAACTTATACTGCTTGACCCAGCTTATTATATCCTAAGGGTATCTGTTAGTGAACACAATTTCAGTAATTCTGTTGTTAAAAAAGTATTGTTTGGCCTGTCTAGTTGTAGAGCAAAAGAAGAACTATTCAGAGTGCTCCTCAATTCACCTATAAGTTTCTAGTGTAGTTTGACACTTATTATTCCACCACTTCTTAGACTGAGTAATGATTATAATTCTTTTTGCATAAGTAGCCTAGTAATTAGCAAAGAGCCCAGAATTACCTCAGAAAGTGAGTCAAGACTAGCAACAGAGCTCAGTGTATGAAAGTTAAGTGTTCCTTACTCATAGAGAGCAAAAAGACCACTTCTTTTTCACTATTGTATTTAAGAACTATTCTGTATATACAGATATTCTATAGAGTGATAGAAAGATTAAATATAAGAGAGGTATGATCTGAGGGTTGTTTGAGATTAGGCTAAATATGATAGGAGACTTGAGTATAACTCATGTCTAAGAAAATAAGATCAATTACTATGTTAGTATGGCTTTGAATGTCCAATTAATGAGTAGAGACAAACAGCACTAGAATGAAGCATATAGGACTGTAATAGTCTGCCAAGTCCCTCAAGGCCTAACTATAAGAGGACCTGTACTTTTGTTTTCAACACTGCTACAAAAGTCTATAAAGTTTAAAACTTGAGACCAAATACTGGCAACAAAACCCACAGTGTCTGCTCTCTTGACCCAAGATCAAATACTACTGTCAAAGCCTTCAATGCTTACTACCTCAACCCTGCTACTGATCTCCAAGTTCAATCTTTCACTCAACATTAATGGTAGCTCCTCTTTCCCTTTAAGGCTGATATTCTAGACATTTCCATTAGGAATATCTCTAATCATGCTGTTTTCATTATTTCTCCTCAAATAAGCTAATCTAGGAAATTAAAATGTATTCCTCAGCCATATAGAATATTTGTTGCCTCTAAAAATCTTACTCTGTTCTCTTAGGTTTTTCTAGAGGTAAGTAGTATATTTACTAGTACTATGTCAATGAATACTTAGATTCTTCTGGAGATTACAAAAGTTTGCAAAATCTCATAAACACCACTAGTTGCTTTAACACTGGTCAGCTACAAGATGTGAAGAAACAAATAAGTTTTTAATCATCTGTGCACCATCATTCTAATATTACTTTAGTATTGTTCTGCTGGATTTCAATAGATAGTAGAAGTATTTAAGATGTTAGCCACCTTTAGAAAATCTCATTCTACTCTTTTAGGTTTTTCTCAAGTTATAAACTCTGCTATAACCTTATAGTCTTTGCTTAGTTGTCCTAACAAACAAAAGCTGAATACTTCTATGGTTAACTATGTTTCTCCTAAGAGAAAAATAAAGTTTGGACAGTTTAGAATGAATAAAATATATAACTCTAGGTGTCTGCTCAGAATTCTGTAGAAATTAGACTATCTAAGTTCAATCTAGATAAATAGGAGCACTAACAACTTTATCTTCTCCAGAAGTTGTAGTAGATGCAAAGAAAACAAAATTCTAGAAAGGTTTCTGGATAATAGATATGAAGCATGTTAGTTGTACTAGATATACCCATTGAATACCTCTACTAGAACTAATTATAGTAATGTGGCTGGCTCATCCAGAGTGTATCTTAGTAGCCTTGTTAGTATGCTATTGTTTATCAAAGTAATGGTGCTAAAATAGACACTTGAAAGTGTAAGGACAAGGTATAATAACTATAGTGGTCTCTCTAAGAGGGTTAGATTTAGAATTGGCCTTGCAACAGAGTCTGTAGTTCTCTACTTGATATGGATAACTACATTTTTGACATTTAGTGCTTTGAGTGCAACAAGCATGTGTTGGATATCTCCAGTACCAGCAATTGCAACACTGAGCAATTAATGAGAGTCCTACCCTTATAGGCTTTCTATAAGTCCTAGATATCAATCCAGATTATTAATATATCAGAGCTAGGAGATGCCTTCATAATGCAAGACATAGATGTTAATGTGTACTTTCAAAGAGAGGAGAGCTAGAAAGAGCTGCTGTTATCTGGGCAGAAGTAATAGGCAAAGAAGTGTTAGAGTTTCAGTAGAGAATGCCTAAAATCTTCAAAAAAGATTTAGACTAAGGCAAGAAAAGCTCTATTTTAGTAGTTTCACTAAGACCAGCAGTTCCTTTCAGCCACTGCTTAATCACTTGCAGTTCTGCTGCTGCTGAAGTAACAGAGTTGGTAGACATGGACACATTATCCCATGCCTTGCAAACAGATTCTACTCTGAGTTTAAAGCAAGTCTCAACTAAGCCCTTATTACAGAACTCAACTGCAGAAGCAGTTCTGTAGCAGGAAAATCAAGTAAAATTAAGACTTGTTATCTGGTAGACTCATAGATTGTCATTTTAAGCACCTTTGAGATGCTAGGATAACTGGCACTTCCTTGAGAAGTACCTATACCACATGGGCTGGCTTGATGCATAAAGATGATTGTAGCTTGCAGGAAGGTTATAAAATGCCTTCTTAAGTTGTAACAAGTACAAAAAGTCCTTATGAGATGAAGTAGGAGCAAACCTTGGAGCTTGCTAAATAATATTGGTCTTTACAGCCTAAGCAAAAGATTTGACTTAGGTTTGGAGATACTATCTAGCTTGATGGTCTTAGAGATTGTCATAGCTGAACTAGAACAAGTTAACACTGATTTTGAGGCTGGAAAAGTTGCTACAGCTTTGGAAGAGAAAAAGCCCATGAAATAAGTAATATCTTTCTCCTAGAGTAAGAAAAAGATATAAAAGAAAGAAAAGAGACTTTTCTCTTTCTGTACTTTTTGTTAGAGACCAGAGTAAAAGCAACTTCTTCAGTTTCTGGTACATCAACGGCCATCTCAATATTAGAACCATAAATAGTTTTTATATTTTCTACAAGAGTAGGAACATTATGTTGAGGTAAAACTTTAAAATAGTTCTACTCAGCTTCAGAAATTGCCTAGGAACAATCCTGGACATAAGATTCAACTTCCAAGATAGTAGAAAATTGGCCAACAGATTGTTCTCCAAGAGAACACTGTTTTATAAAGCATGTAAGATATTCAAGAGATAAAAAGAATATCTTAGCATCAGTCTCAAGATACTTAGAATAACCAGATAGTAATAGCATATGGTGGTTACCATACCACAGTTTAGTATCATGAGTGATGTTACATTTCTCAATTAGGAGAATAACTCAGCTAATCTATAGATCAGGTTGAATGGTCCAAGCATAGAAGTTTAGAGTCTTTGGGTGTATTTTCTGCACCAGAAACCAAGTCTCTACTCTTCTTAGCAGACACCCAGTTATCCCAGCTTGGAGTAGATGCTGTTTCTTTAAGAATTGAGGCAGGAAAAGTGATAGAAAGCTTAAGAGAAGATACTTTCTTGGAGAAGAGTCTGCCTGTAGTCACTCTTGTGATAGTAGGCATTTTAGATTCTAAACATATACCTTCCTCCTCACTTTTTCTTGAAGAAGGTAAAGCTATAGCCTCAGGAAAAACATTCCTGGAGATAGAAGACAATCCTTGAGAAGTACTTTGCAATGTGACAAGTTTGAGGTCTCTCTCTTAAATGTACTTGTTTTTCAGTTCTAAAACTGTTATAAATACTAGGAGAAAGTATTGGATTTTTTAATGATTTGTTTGGATTTTTTGAGTTAACCATAGTAGTAATTAGAGAAAGAGAAGTAATATGTATTCTGCATGTTGACCTTGTGTATAATGCATGATCTTTAAGATAGGTTAGATATAGTTGAGAATAGACTATTAACCTAGTATATATAATAGATATTCTGTACTAGAAACTCTATTGAGTTCTCTTGTATTAACCTAATACAAGGTTCATTTTTTGCTCTTACACTTAAGCTTAAGTTGTAAATATAAGGTAGACTATCTTGTAATAAGAACTCTATCAAGTTTTCTTAAATCACTCAATTCACAAGTATACTTTTATTACAAACTTTATTCAACTTGTATTTTCATAACTAGTAGACTAATTTTCACAAGCCAAGTTGCACTTGAAAGCCCCAAATAAGAGCTATTTATATATATGCAGAATAAACAAAAGTAACAACAGATTAATGAGATATCAAACCATCAGTAACTATAAGTTTCATTGGCTATTATCTTAGGAACAACTGAATAAATTCCCATGATCAAACTTATATTGGAAAAAATTCATCAAATAATCTCTAATGATATATACAACATTAATCATCAATTTCCATCTTTTCATTATTATCATTGTCATCATTAATTGAACTTCTGAATCACTTCTAAACCACTGAGAGTACATCTAAGGTTCAGATATCACAAATAAGCGAGTAAACTAGTTTATTTTGTGATAGGCTCATACAAACTTGAACACTACAGACATATGGTGTAACACTGTAAAAGTAATCCCAAAACTAACTCTTCTAGACTCTAAACAAAATAGGATAAACTATAACTTTACTTCTTCAAATACATCAACTATTAAGATAATCACCAGGCAGATATTAGATGCAGTTTACACCTTATTATTTAAGATCCAGTAAGGTATCTCAAAAGTTTAAAGGAGTTACTTAGTACATTATTTGAGAATATAAAAGATGGGTTGGAATAACCTTTGGCTTTAGCTTGTGTAATTGTTAGAAATGCAAAGCTTAAATGTCAGCTTTTTCATTTAATATTTCTTTTTTATTTTCTATTGAATTCTATTTCTATTTCTTGAACCTAGGGTTAGGGTTAGAAGTGATAAGATCACATTATCACATACCAGTCACATCAGATGACATGGTCGCAAGTCATGAGGTCACAGAGAAGAATGTAGAAGGTTTTGGATAATGATGTTATAACAATATGTAGTACACATGTTGGCCTTAAGGCAAAACACATGGTCTTTACAGTAGGCTAAAGAAGTAGTAGCATGAACCATTGTAGTTTAGTATATAAGGTAGATGTTTCTGTATGGAGTTCTCTATTGAGTTCTCTTGTATAACCCTATATAAGGTTCTGCTTATTGACCAACTCTAAGGTCTTTAAGTTGTAACAGTAATATACTTCTACAAGCTGTATTAGTTGTATATTTCAGAAGTAAACTTGAAGAGCTTAGTGGATTCAAACCACCAAAAAATGGCAAGATATATTATTGCCAATATTAAAAGAGAGTATCAGTTTTAGTTAATTTTTAGAATAAGCTAATACAGTATAAACTACCAGATTATATACTAGATATACTATCTAAGGTAGTTATCTGGAATAAAAACTATTATGTGAGTTATCCTAGTTTACTAGTAATCCTCAGATGTCAGAAATAGAGTTTGACAAGGACTAGTACAGACATATAAGGGGGAATGGAGAGAATTGATCCATACTAGAAGAGTTTGGGAAGTGTGGATAAGGAAAATAAGGCTTATCCATAGTTATGAGACAGATGAACATAATATAATGTGATAGCAGATAGTAATGAATATCCATTCTGGAAACATGGGTTTAATAAGAAATAGTGCTCAAAAAAGGTATAAGAGCTATGAGAAATTAGACCTAATTCAATTTACTCAGCTATAAATGATGGAAAACAATGAATATCAAGTTATTAAGAATACTTTTACAGAATGTTTGAAGAAAAAAATTGCTCATAGAATTAATTCTTGAAAACAACAAAAATAAGTTAGACATTATTCTTATACAAGAACTATCCTAGTCTATTATACAGCAAGTTTCCAGCACTACATCTGAAGAAGGCAACAATATTATTAGAGCCACTCACTACCTATCCTAAACATTATTTGCTAGAAACCTAGATATTGAAAAATGTTACAGCTCAAAGATCTTAGAGTAGGTTAATAAGAAAAATCTTGTATTGGGTTAATACAAGAGAACTCGATAGAGAACTCTGTATAAGATTGTCTATCTTATATACCTAACTACATAGTCTGTGCTAATTACTGTGCACCCTACCCTAAACTACCATGTGTCAGCCTTAAGATCAACATGTGTTGTGCATGTTATATAACCTCATCCTTCCATATGTTATATCACTGTCACTGTCACTGTGTCATCTGATGTGACTGATGTATAACCAAGTGATATTGTCACTAACCCTAACCCTAAGTTCTAAAAATAGAAGAATGAAAAATAAATTGAAAATAAAATAAAAATGAGAAAAGAAAATAGGAAAAGTTAAGTCCACTTCTTGTGATCTTAACAAAAAAGA
>Ga0157359_1000542_pt1 | contig 14015 bp, 15 predicted proteins | sample AttcapACBM3_FD_111482 | JGI IMG/M metagenome (GOLD analysis project Ga0157359, IMG submission 111482) | Fungus gardens microbial communities from leaf cutter ant in Botucatu, State of São Paulo, Brazil - Atta capiguara ACBM3 | ecosystem: Host-associated > Fungi > Mycelium > Unclassified ...
TCAGACTCTGCTCACACAGCTTTGAAATATCTTAAGGATATTGAAGTCAACATTGATAACATTCTAGTTATGACCGGCGACTTTAACATAAGAGATAGCCTATGGGACTCTTCATTCCCTCATTATTCATCCATTAGCGATGATTTATTACTTATTGCTGATTCCTTCCAATTAGCTCTTTCAACGCCTACTAACCCTTTTCCTACCAGATACTCAGACACAGCGGGAGAAGCTAACTCGACCATAGATCTGATGTTCCTCAGATGCGACTCTATTGAATTAAACCAACACTCTATCCATCCTGACTAGTGGCTTACATCAGATCATGCTCCTCTATCTGTCACCATTCCCATTGCGAACAAGTTCATTACCACCTCGAAACTCTCGATCCAACAAAACAGCGAACAGAAAAATGCCTTCATCAAGGAGGTCATTTCAGTCTTTCAAAACCTAGACATCCTCAACATCAGTAACAAGGAATGCCTCAAAAATACGGTCAACAGCCTCAACTTGCTAATCAATCAAATGTGAAATAAAAACACAAAGTGATTGAGAATCACAAGACACTCCAAACAATGGTGGAACAACGAGTGTAATCGAGCCATTAACAAATATAGAGCATCTAGGAGCCTGGAAAGTTAGAAGAAATTCAGAAGAGTCATAAAGGACACCAAAAGGACATTCTTTGACACTAAGATCCGAGAAGTGGCAAGCAAGAGTCGTAGCCTATAGGAGTTGATGAATTGGGTTAACAAATACAAACTTCCTGCTACTGAAGCCATTAAATATGATGGAAATCTGTGCATCACTACAGATAGCCTCTGGAAAGCCCTCTACGCTACATTCAACTCAGCTCTCCATCGACCAATTGACAAAGAAGTCCTTAATGAGATCGAACCTAAACCCACTATAATTTGGGCCCCTTTTTTGAAAGAGAAATTCTGCCAAGCCCTCACCAAATGCAATAACTTGTTGGCTCCTGGCCTGGACAAGCTTATGTGGTGACACCTCAAAACCATTCTGAAACAGGACACATGTCTTGCCCAAATCATCAATATCGCGAATGCATATATCCACTTAGAGCATTGGCCAAGCCACTTCAAGCAGTCCTCTACTGTCATCATTCCAAAGCCAAACAAACAGACTTATGACAATCCTAAGTCCTTTTGTCCCATTGTCATCTCAAAAACTTTAGGAAAACTCATTGAGAAAGTTATTGCCGACAGACTCCAATTCCATGTCGTCAAGAACAATTTCATTTATCCTAGTCAACTAGGAGGCTTCAAGTTCAAATCAACTTCAGATGCAGGAGTTGTGCTCACTCATGCTATCTGCTTAGGGTGGGTAAAGAACAAAACAACTAGCACCCTAGCCTTCAATATTGCCTAGTTCTTTCTGTCTCTCAATCACTGCCTTCTCACCCTCTCTCTTAAGAAAGTGGGCTTTGATCCCAGAGTTGTCTCATTCTTCACTGACTTCCTTATCCAAAGGAACACCAAATACAGGTGGAACAAGTTCTCTTCTCCATTATACGAAGTTAATGTGAGAGTGGGTCAAAGGTCTGCCCTATCCCCTATTTTGTCCACTCTGTATCTTTCACCTCTTCTATATATTCTAGAAAAGCGTCTAAATTCTCTTAACATTCCAGTTTCTCTTATTTCTTTTGTCAATGACAGTTTATTCATCTCACAAAACAAATACATTGCCATTTCTAATGCGCAACTCTTTTGTAGTTACAATGTTTTATTGGGACTTCTAAAAAAGTTTGGACTTAGTATCGAACATTCTAAAACTGAAATGTTCCACTTTAACAGGTCTCATGGAACATTTAATCCTTCCCCACTTGACCTATCACCTTTAGGTGGACTAGTCCTCTACCCCAAAAGTTCATGGAAATACTTGGGGTTCATATTCGACCGAAAACTCACATTCTATCAACATATCGACTTCTACTTGAACAAAGCCATCTCCACCATCAAATGCATGAAGATACTCAGGAATTCAACATGAGGGATCGAACCAACTCAGAAATGGCTCCTATATAGGTGTTGTATTCTACTCATAGCTCTATATGGGTTCCAACTATGGTTCCACAACAGAGCCTCCCTCTTGTACCTTTTAAAGATATTAGGGAAAATACAGAGAAGAGCCGCCATTTGGATTCTAGGTGCATTCAGAACATCTTCTACTGGGCGAATCGAAGCTATAGCAGGCCTCATCCCTATCAAGTTCCACCTTTACAAACTTGCTAGCAGATCCCAACTTTGCTTTGCTGCCCTCCCAAAGAATCATCTCATCAAGACTCTTATAGAGAATGCTCTGAACGCATACTCTAAGCCGCCTCTTCACTCTATCAATTCACTCACTGATTGCCAGAAAAGTTCCATCAAAGATCACCTTGTAGACTCATACAACAAGTTACATGGAATTCTCCCATCCTTTTCTCTTCTCGACCCTGAACTTACCCTGGGCTCTAGAGTCACAGACACCTTCCAAGACCAGTTTTTGTTTAACCTTTCCAATAAAGTGAAAAATGATACAGCAAGGTCTCAACAACTCAATGACATGACTATTGTATCTTCTTTATCATCACATATGGCACTCATAGTATCTGACGCTAGCATCAAACATGACATAGCCACTTTGGTCTTGCATATTCACATGTAGGACAAACCTCTTATCAAGACAGTTCACCATGTGGTCTTTGTCACTAGCACTGAAGCAGAACTCTTCGTGATTAGATGTGGTCTTAACCAAGCCTGTAATGAAGAAGAAATCTCTAAAATAATTGTCGTCACCGACTCCATCCACATAGCCAAAAAGATATTTGATACGAAGTCACATCCATATCAAATCCACGCTACTGCTATCCTTAAAGAACTTAGGCAATTCTTCTCCAAATGCCAAGAGAATCACATAGAGTTTTGGGAATGCCCTAGCTGTCTCAAATGGAATCTCCATTGCTCTGCCAATAAGGACTCCAAAGCGTTTAAACTAGTGCCAGTTCTCCCAAGCAAGATCTCATGGGACTTCTGCAAAAAAATCAATAGCGACAATTATATCAACTTGTGGAAAATGACTTTTCAGGCATTGGATGGAAAAGGCAATCAATTACTTGACCTTATGGACAACAATTTAGAAACCATTGAACCGTCTTACACCAAAGAGGGCCCATGGCTCCAGGCTTTTGGTCATTCCAACTTACTATATGCTAGAGCTATGAGAGTCATCACTAATCATGCACCGATAGGCGAATATCGTCTACAATTCTTTCCTAAAGAAGAGTTCAAGTGTTCATGCGGACAGTACCCAATCGAAACTAGAAGACATATCCTCTATGAATGCACAAATCACAATGGGTACTGGAACCCCAGAAGAGACTCTCTCAATCACTTTATCATGTTTTTGAGATCTAATCCTAAAGCTTTTGCTTTTTCTGACAATGTTTCATCAGTCACTCCGAGTTGAACTTGGATTGACTAGTAGTTTATTTCTTTCCTTTGGTCTGGGATCTTCTTTTTGATTAGTTCCTTGTTTTATCTTTTCTTCCTCCTTATCATTTCTTCTTCCTTCATGTAGTTTGGTCCTTCTGTACATAGTTATGAAGTAGCTGCCACGGTCTACTTCCATGTGCCATGTAATAAATTGTTGATTTAAAAAAAAAAAAAAAACAAGTTAGATTAGTGTCAAAATTCACCAAAGTAGACTTAGCTGTTTTTGTTTTCTCTTTTTCTTTTTATAAACCAAGAGGGCACAATGTGATGTCACATGTCACTGTCACTGTCACACCAATTATAGAACCTTCTAGAAAGACTTAGTCTTAGTCATTACTTTAGGATAGGTTAGTATATATGTATAAACCAACAAACTAGAAAGTAGACTACCTTGTATTAGAAACTCTATTGAGTTCTCTTGTGCTACTCAATATATGAGTATACTTTCTTCTTTAATACTTGAGGGTTAAATCATAATAATTAGACTACTATAACAAAAGATATGATTTTATTAGCCTTTTCACTAGTTTCTGTTGAGAAAGTTCTTAATTATTATTATTACTATTTTAAACTATTGCTTCTTGTTATAATTTGCCTTGGATACAGAAAATATAAAAACTATATAAGATATATAAATACAAACTTAGTAGAAGTTGTTATAGAATATTTAAATATGTCATAATTAATAGACAGATAATAGTAGTTATATAGTAAGAACTATTGTAAAACTCACTAGAATAATTATATAATACAATTAAGTCACAATTATTAATAAATAGATCTCTTATACTCATTTTTTATAACTTAAACTAAAGAGTTAGACAAAAGAGAAACCTTGTATAAAGTTTAAACAAGAAAACTCAACAGAGTTCCTAATACAAAGTGTTTATCTTATATATGTTAGCTAATTGTTACAACTCAAAGATCTTAGGGTTGGTCAATGAATAGAACCTTGTATTAGGTTAACATAAGAGAACTCAATAGAGAACTCTGTATAAGATAGTCTACTTTATATACTAAATCCACATAATTTATGCTAGCTACTTCTACCCTATCCTAAATAGCCATGTGTTAGCCTTAAGGTCAACATGTGTTGCATACATTGTATGACATTATCTTTCCAAAACCTTTATATTTTTCTATGAATCATGTGACTTATAACTGTTACTGTGACCATGTCATCTGATGTGACTGATGTGTGACAGCATGATATTGTTACTCTAACCCTAACCTTAGTTCTAAAAATAGAAAATAGAAAAGAAAATCAAAAGGAAGATGAAAATAGAAAAGAAAAGGAAAATAAATTAAGTCTACTGCTTTTATTTTTGACACTAAGTACTCTGGCTTTCTTTCAACTTGATCTCTCTATTATGATCTATTTTTAATTAATTAAGTATTATTATTCTCTGCTTATGTAAACAGAATTCTGATATATTAGAATAGACTTATTATTATATAGAGTAGTTGTCATCTTCAAGAATTTCCATCCTGTTCTCTTAAAATTTCCTAAAGGTAAGTATATAGTTATTATTTCTTAGACAAGATTTTCTAGAGATTTGAAATATCTTGCTCTTCCACCCAGTCACCCTAACACTTTTTACCTACCATTTATCTTCTTACAGCACTTTTATCCCTACTTTCTTTATCTCCTTTACTACTCTAACTACTTTCTCATCTTTTTCTCTAGCTATTTTTATTTTTTTCTAATATATTTACTTCAGGTTCTTTTACCACTACTTCAGTCAAACTACAAATTCATTCTTCTTTTATCAATTTTTGATTTTTATTGTCCTTTTTTACTCCAATGTTCTAATCTAGTCTTTTACTTAATCTATCTGGCTTTTCTATCTTTGCTCCCAGTACATATTTCAAGGTGAAGTCAAATCTTGATAAATATAATACCTATTGAGCTTACCTTCTACTTAACTTCTACACTTTCAAAAAATATTTGTAGTCTGTTTAAACCTCAGACCTGAATTTTATACCCTCTAATAGATGTCTTTAGTTTTCCAATCTTCTAATTACTACTAACATCTCTTTGTTACAAATCTCATAGTTTCTTTTCATCTTATTGAGAGATTTTGAGAGATAAGCTACTAGTCTCTATTGTCTATCTTTATATTCTATTGATAATACTCCTCCTATTACATAATCTGATACATCAACTTCTATTCTTATCTTTTTATCTAAGTCTGGTATTGCTAACACTGGCTCTTTTGTGAATTTTTCCTTCAACTCCCTAAATGTCTTCTCTTACTTCTCTATCCAATCTCACTTCTGATCCTTCTTTACTAAGTCATGTAATGGTCTAGTTATGGATATGAAGTTTTTAATGAACTGCTAATAGTAATTAGCTAGCTCCAAGAATTTCTGTACATCCTTGATCTCTTTGGAAGTTAGCTAATCCAATATTTCTTTCACCTTTCTCTTTCTCTATCTTGATTCCCTCCAGTCCTATTACAACTCCCTATAATCCTACTTTCCTCACTTTCCACTTGTACTTTTCTAGTTTCACATACAAATTATTTTCTACCAACCTTTTTACTACCACCCCTACTACTTCATCATGCCATTCTTCTTCCTTTATTTCTACTGTAACATCATTAATAAAACTTATTACTTCTCTGATATTGATCAAGTCTTGTAGGATCTTGTTTATTATCATTTGAAATGTTGCTAGAGAGTTTGTAAGCTCAAAGAATATTATAGTTGGTTCAAATGACTCTTCCAGTATTGTGAACACTGCTTTTTACTTGTCTTCTTTTTTTATCTGTACATTATTATAATCCCATTGTATATCTAATTTACTAAATATTTTTTGTACCAATATTTTCTACAATATACAAAATCAAAGGCAAAGGATTGTTTTTTATACTCTATTTGTTTAAATATCTATAGTTCTATACCATTCTCTTCTTACTATCCTTCTTTCCTACAAAAAACACAGGTGCTTTTTGAGACAACTTTGAGGGTCTGATATACTCTTTCCTCAATTGTTCTTCAATAAACTTGCACAATTCTTCTTCTCTCTCCTCTCTTAACAATAGCTATATCTTCCCCTTTCTTGGCACAAATTCTTTTCTTCACCTTTACTATATAATCCCATAATTTCTTCACTAGCATCCTCTTACTCACTTTCTTTACAAAAACATGAATTTACTTGTGGAACCTTAGAGAAACCAATTTCTTGGCTTCTTCCTCTAACTTTGCTGCTTTTTTTTCTTTATTCCAAATCTTCCATTCTTTTGTAACTCTTTTTACTTTTATTGTTCCCTCTCTTTTTGATTTTCTCTTCTTCTTTTCTTTCTTTTTCTGCTCTTTCTTCTCTTGCTTCTTTCTCTTTTCTTTTTTTTTCTCCTTTTCTTTTTGTTTTTGCTACTCCAGTTTTCCTTACTTTGGTCTCCACTGCTTTCTGCATTTCTCTAGGCATCTCTTCATCTTGACCTTCCCTATTATGATTGATACTTTGAAGATGTAATATGGAGATGGGTTAAAGATATGACGACACTATCAGCTGTGCCAAAGTAGTCTTAGTCAGCACCTCATGGAGAAGGTATTGAAATCTCATCTTATTCTCATGTATAATGACTCACTTGCCTTATGGACTACATATTGTTTTCTCATATTACACTAGTATATATAGTATAGATACTTTCTTGTATCCTTATGCTTTACCAGTTATTCTATCTCTTGACTTCTTCTCAAGTCTTTGCCTTAGTGTTATGAACTTAGGTCTTTAGAGTTAGACAAAAGAACAACTCTTGTATTAGAGAAACACAAGAGAACTTGATAAAGAGCTTTGTACAAAGTGGTCTATCTTATATACTCCTACAGATGGTCTGTGCTAGCTACTGTGCACCCTACCCAAAATGACCATGTGTAAAGCATGAGGCCAATATGTGGTGTCCATGTTGTATGATATCATTTTGTTCCAGAACCTTCTACTTCCTTCTCTTAAGTCCTGTGATCAATGTTGTGACCACATCATCAGATGTGACTGATGTGACTGATCACTTCTGACCCTAACCCCAGAGTTCTAAAAATAGAAAAGATGAAAAATAAATCAAAAATAAAATTAAAATAAGAAAAAGGATAAAAAGAAACAAAGTCCATTTTCTGTAATCTTGACACTTAGTGCAATTTGAGCTCTGATCTTAAGGTTGTAACATCTCCTGTCCTCCAATGTATTTCAGAATTGTAGCAAGCAAGCCATGGCATTTCCAAAATTATACTTCTAACCTTTAATCATATTAATCTTTACCCTTTCTCTATATCTCTAGTAATAAATATTTACTTCTACTATATAGTTAATAGATCCTTCCTTATTAAAAGAACCATTCACATTCCTCACATATATTGATCTTTTAATTTTCTTTAGCTTAAACCCTTGCTTTCTAGCAAACTCCAAGCTTATGAACAACTCTATCACACTACTATCCAATAATATCTTCACTATTACTTTTCTCAGCATGTTCTCATTGTCTAGGTTATAGTAGAATGTATTTTCTATTACTCTACTAATCATTACAAACCTATTGTAATTAGAGCCTAATTGAGGACTACCAGACTCTCCTCCTCTTTTAAATTGTTTATAGTATTACTATTGTCTTTATGGTCAATTCTTCTTCTCTGTTCTGTAATCCTCTGATTTCTATAGTTTCTTGCCAAATATCCAAAACCTCCACAGCTGTAATAATTCCTCTCCTGATCTATGTCCATGGTATATCATATATAGGCACAAATTCTGTTTGCTTGTACAGATATATTATGGTCACATTTGTCCTTTCTGCTCTTTCTATCAAAGTAAGTCCTGTTGATGTTTACTGTATCTCCTGCCTTCTTGGCCAAATTCTAGTCTTCCTTCTTCTCCTCAATCTCTCCTCTTCTTGTCTACTCTCTCTCTAATGTCTATCTAAGTCAGTCACTCTCTTGTACCACTGTTCAATACTTCTGGAGAGATATTTTACTTCCATCAGCTTTCTTTGAATTACTCTGTTTATCTCTCTCTTCAACTTCTCTGTCAATGGTCTTTCTTTATAACTACTTTCTCTTATTATTCTCCTAAATTCTTGCACAAATTCCCCCATTATCCTTTTTTCTGCTCTACTTTTTTCAACTTAGCTATCTTCATTATTTTATCATATCCTTCTCTAAATTCTTGTCTTAGATCAGTAAGAAATTCTCCCATTATTATAAATACTAAGCTACCATTTTCCAAATCCTCTATTATATTCTTTTTCCAAATATCCACCAATTCTCCTTGTATATATGACAACATCCACTGCATCTGCTCTTCTACTGATGTATTTCTCATCTTCATTCTTATGTATAATCTATACTAGTAAGAACTCCAAAAATTTACTTGTCTCCCCATTGAATATTGGTAGCTTTGCTACTTATGAATTTAATTCTGTATTATTTTATAACTTGTTCAAAATTTATTGAGCTATGTTAACTTATATTGTAGTCTAGGGGTTGAATTGGTTGGTATAAGTGATGATGAGAGTGGTAGTAATATAGAAGGTAAGGATGTGTATAAGAGTAGAATGGAACTGGTGCTGGTTTCTCTTTCTAACTTATACTTGGAACTTGACTTAATCTTGGTAAGTGCTAGTGGGCCCTCTCTAAGTTTTATTTTATACTGTTTACTAATTACTTACACTACTAACTACTGCTCTAGTCAAAAGGTAAACAATTTTGTCCTAAGAAGGATGTTCTACTCTAAACAGCATCTAAAGGGCTACTGTTATTCTCTTGTGTGGATAGGTCACAAGTGAATCTTGCAGCATAGAGCTTCTACTACAAAAAAGCTAACTAATATAGCTACAAAAAGTATTACATCTACCAAGCACCAGTGGGCTTTAGTGTAAGTTAAATAATTAGGCTTTCTCTACCTAGTTAGTGTTGTTGCAACTACTAGTCATAAAGACTAATAGTGACTTCAAGCAGTAAATCTCATAGGAGGATATTTATGTGGGAATTACAAGAGAATTCTATAAGGAGTCTCTGCTGCATTCCTATACTATTTATACAAAAGTCACATGATCTGTGCTAGTGATAAATAACCCTACTCTAATATTTATGCTTTCACTATGTCTCATTCTCATGTCTTTCATAAGAATACCATGTTGTATATATATATCCTGATGTCATCCTTCTAGTCCCTCCTTCTAAAGTCTAGACCTATGACCTCACATCATGTGACATGCCTCTTCTGAATCAAAATAAAAGAAAAAGAAAATCAAAAGAAAAGAAATATTAAATCAAGAAAAATAGATAAAAGAAAAAGAAAAATGTTAGTGTCTAGACATACCATAACAGTTAGTATATCTCTTAAGTTTAGATTCTGGCTATTTATCCTTGACCAAAGAGCAGTATTGCTTCTAGTTGAGGATGATGAGAGAGTAAAAAAAGAGAATATAGAAGGCCCTAAGTTGGATAGTCTCAAGAGAGATATCAAGTTTTAATATTATGACTCAAGACTTAGGGTTTAATCAAGAAAAAAACCTTCTATAGAGTTTATATAAGAGAACTTAATATAGTTCCTAGTATAAAGTGTCTACCTTATATACACTAGCTAGTTGGTCTATGTGAGACCTTATCTAATCTGTCCTAAAAGCTATGTACTTTTTATAAGATTAACATGTAGTAAATATGTTGTATAACATCATTGTTCTAGAACCTTTTTTGTCCTTCTGTGTGATATATGATCATGTGACTGTGACAGTTTGTAATAGTCACATATAATGTCAAGTCCAAAATAAAAGAATAAATAAAAATAAAAATAAGAAAGAAAAATAAAGCCTACTAGTACTTAGTAAACATATATATACAGGAAAATAGCAGGAACTATTAAAGCACTGTCTAGAATAGAATGTCCTTCTTAGAAAAAAATTATTTATATTTTTCTTAGAGCAGTAGTTAGTAGTTAAGATAGTTAGTAGATAGTATGAGATAATTAAGAAGAGTACTACTAGCACCTACTAAGATAGTATTAAGTTTGGAGTATGATTTTGAGAGTGAAGCTAGCACCAAATCCTCTTTCTTATCCTTATATATATCTTCTTCCCTCATACCACTATTTTTAACATTATTAGGTCCAATCAATTTTTTTTTCTCTTATAATAATATGAGTTAATATAACTTCAACCAAATTTTATTTCAGATGAGGTAATAGCAGGAGCAGATAGTAGAATTACAAACATTGTTAGTAGTAAGAAGAGAAGTAGAAGAAAAAGATGGAGTTGAGGTAACAGCTTTAAGATCTAATACTATATTAAATATAGATATGGCTAAGCCACTAACATTCATGAGGGGATACTACCAAAGTTTCAGATTTTATTACAGTATGCAAGTTTTATATAAGAATGAAAATGAGAAATAATTTGGTAGAGGAACAGATTTAGTGGATATTATCATATGTATAGAGAAGGTTAGCAGATATTTGGAAGTAGAATGTGATAAAAGATATGGAGAATAGTAGCTTGGAATTCCTAGTAGTGGGAGACTTTTTTTTTTTATCAATAATTTATTGCACAGAGTGCAGGAACAGACCATGGTAGTTACATCGTAACTATGTACAAAAGAGGCAGACTAACATGATGCTATAGACAAGAAGAGAAAAAAACAAAGAGAAAAAAGAAAAAAGAACAAATCAAAAAATATGCTAAGAAAATTAGTTACAATATCTACTCATAGCTGATAAAGAGATATTGTCAGTAAAGGCAAATGCACTTGGATTGGTAACTAAGAACATGACAACATGGCCTAGCAAGTCTCTTCTTAGATTCTAGTATCTGTTAAATCTATCACATTTATAGAGTATGTGATGTCTTGATTCAATAGGATATGATTCACATAAACACTTAAATTCCTCTCTAGAGAAGAATTTAAGTCTATACTCACCAATTGGAGCATGATTGGTTATTGCTTGTAAAGCATGCACACACAATGAGTTTAAGTGACCAAAGACTTTGAGCCAAGACCCTCCTTTGGCATAAGATGGTTCAATGATATTGTTATCATCATTGAGTAGGTCAAGGAATTGCTTCCCTTTGAGATCTGAGGCTTGGAATGTCATCTTCCAAACATTTAGGATATTGTCACTTTCTCTTTTCTTGCTGAAGTCCTATAAGGCTTTGCTGGAGAAGAGTAGAATAGGATTGAAGGCCTTAGTTTCTTTGTCAACTGCTTTGTGGAGAGACCAGTTGAGACAACTGGGATATTGTTATGAGATGCTGGAATACTAATAATTTTTCTTTTTCTTTTCTTTTCTTTTTCTGATTTTATATTGATTTTCTCTTTCTTTTGGATGATGAAGAAGGCATGTGATACCACAGTCACATGACATGTCACATGATATGACATCATATGCCTAGAACATAGTAGAAGGATCTGAAAGATGATGTCAGGGCACATGTATATAACATGGTGGCCTTGAGTAAGAAATAAGATGGACATGAGAATGTAGCACAGATCATGTGTACTCTGTATATATAGGACTCTAATTTAGCAGAGACTTCTTGTCAAGTTCTCTTGTGAACTTTCCACTTAATATCCAATTTAAAAAATTTACCACTTGTGTGATCATTTGTCTTTGTGATAAGTAGCTGCTACAACAGATTCCTAGAATTCAATGGAGTTATTCTAGTATTGAAGAAAGGAAGAACAAAGTTCAGCAAGTATTGCCACTGAATAGGCTTGAAAGGGGTGTGAAGATGGGTTGAAGATTCTTTTGGCCACATGAATGAAATCGGTAATAATAATGATTTTGGAAATGTTATTGCAATTTGAGGCTTGGTTAATACTGCACTGTCACAAAATTCATTCAGCTTGTATTTCCACAACCAGTAGACTGATTTTCACAAACTAAGTTGTGCTGGAAAGCCCCAAATGAGGGCTATCCACATAGATGCAGGATGCACAAAAGTGACAACAAATGACTGAGATATCAGGCTATCAGTAGCTGTAAAAGCTTTGTCTGCTAATATCTTATGAATGGCTGAACAGATTCACATGATTGAACTTGTGTTGGGAAGTGCTCATCAATCTATTTACAAAGATATATGATGCGTCTAAAAGCAATAAGTATTAGTAGAGATACAAGCATATCAATATAGTAACATAATTAGTTACCTTCTAAAACAGCTGCTATGACAGATGACAGCTCCCATCAGGTATGAGTTTTGATCATGTGATGGCAACAGCTTGTGCATGGACCATTACTCTTTTGTATATACTTCTATGTCTAAAGGCTAGACCTCAGACTTAACAACATCAATTATTCTTGTTGATACTACTTATCATTATCTCCTTATACTGAACCTCTAAAACACCACTAAGTTCAAGTATCACAACCAGTGAGTAGCTTATTTGTGATATGCACCTAATAGCAAACAGTTCAGCTTCAGTACTGGTGATATGAACTGCATGGTGGACAGTCTTAGCAATAGGTTTATCATGAGTGTGTGTGTGTGATATAGATATAGCAATGTCATTCTTGATGCTAGTATCTGTGACTATAATAGCAGTAGAAGGGAAACTTGATGACTCGATGACCATGTTGTTGAGTCGATGAGTATGAGATTTATCATCTTTCTGCTTGTTATGTAAGTTAAAAAAGAAATAATCTGAAAAATTGTCAATAATTCTGTGACTAGGAGAAAGTTCAAAATGAAGAGGGGTAAACAAAGAGAAAATTTTGTTAAACCTGTTGTTTATGTCCACTAAGTGGCTTTTAATAAGGGATTGCTGACAGCCAGTGAGAGAATCAAGCAATGCTGGGTGATGTGACATAGATACATTGTGAGATGAATCCATAAGAGATTAGATAAGATGACTAGGGGGGAGGGAATATGCTTGAAGTTGTGATCTTTCACCAAGTTTTTAAAGATGAAGCTTGATGGGAATGAGTCCTGCAATAGATTTGATACTGAATAACAGGGAGGTTTTGAAAGCCTCTAAGATCTATATGGTGGCTCTTCTTTGCATTTTTCCTAGTATCTTCAAGTGATATGACATGAGAGTGTAGTTGTAGAACCAAAGTTGAAATCCATAAAGCACAATGGGGAAGACTCACGTTCTGTATAGAAGGTGCTTCTGGATTGGATTGATGCCTTGGTTCAAATTGCCAAGAATCTTCATGTATTTGACTGTGAACATTGCTTTGTTGAAGTAGAAGTCAATGTGTTGATGAAATGATAGTTTTCTGTTGAATATAAAGCCCAAGTACTTCCACATATTTTTGGGTCAAAGGATGGTGCCTTCTATAGGTGTAAGATTGAGAAGAGGGGGATTAAAGTTGCCATGAGATCTGTTAAAATGAAAAACATCAGTTTTGGAATGTTCTACTATAAGACTAAATTTTTTGAGCAATTTTGTCATAACATTGTAACTACAGAAAAGGCAACAGTTTACTCTGGGAAATGAAGAGTCCATCATCAACAAAAGAAATGATAGAGATGGGAATATTTAGATTTTTTAAGCATTTTTCAAGAATATAGAGAAACAGAGAGAGGTAGA